>Ga0190327_1000014_pt1 | contig 31636 bp, 31 predicted proteins | sample 48720401_MG_FD_161667 | JGI IMG/M metagenome (GOLD analysis project Ga0190327, IMG submission 161667) | Hydrothermal vent sediment bacterial communities from Southern Trench, Guaymas Basin, Mexico - 4872-04-0-1_MG | ecosystem: Environmental > Aquatic > Marine > Hydrothermal vents > Sediment ... | reverse complement strand
AAATCCCAGTAATACACCTGCTACAATAACACCGACATCAAATGCTCCATTAAAAAAACTAAAAACAGTACCCCTGGCAGATGGGTCAGAATTATCTGCAATAAATGCTGAAATTGCTGGTAAGCACAATGAAGATCCAATTCCAGACAGAGCTGCTGTGGCTATCAAGATATGCATTGCGTTAATTTCTGATATTAAATAGACAGCACAAAGAATAATAAAAAAAGAGTAGGAAAACACGGGTCCTCTGCCATATTTATCGGACATCTGAGCTGCCATGAATCTGCAGATAATAATTACAATCGATTCAACCATGAAAAAAACACCGACATTCACACCTTCAATGTTTTTTAGAAGAAGGGGAAGAAATGTTATGATTCCACCGAAGATAATAGCATAAACCAGCTGAATAAAAGAAGAAACAAGCACACCCCTGTTAAAGACGACTGTTTTATATGGAACTTTAGACTCTCTTTCCGCTTTTTTATGAATTTCCGATAAGAATAAAATTACGATAAGATTAAATAGACCTGTTGCTGTGCACAAGAAAATCAGTGGCTTAAATCCGTATGAATTGAAAATGGTTATTCCAACCAATGGACCCAATGTAAATGCTAAAGTTGTGGACGTCGCCATATGACCGAATATCTCACCCCTCCTATGCTCATCACTTACATCTGTAATATATGCAGGGAATGAAGTTGTATAAAAAGAAATCCCTAATCCATGGAAAAATCTGAGGATGATTAAATATAAAAAATCCGTGGAGACAAGGTATAATAAAGGAGCTGCAAAAAAAACCATAACGCCTGTAACAAGTGAGATCTTTCTACCTTTTTCGTCTGTTATGAATCCAGATAAGGGTCTTGTAAATAAAACACCAAGTGCAAACGCTCCAAGGACTATTCCTATTCTGGTATTGCTGTAACCCGCTGCTGACAAATGGAGTGGTAGAGTGGGCAGGAACAGTGCCTCATTTGTAAAAAATAAAAATGTGGATACAAATAAAATGCTTAAATTTCGATCTCTTAAAATATATTTCATGAGGTTTGTTTTTAATCTCGTATAATGATGTTTAATATAAAAACTTATCAGTTATAGCTGAATTTAACATCTTTTAAAATCTACTTTTAACATGCCCGATATGGTATATATGATATAAGAGTTTTTTAAAAGTCTTGGATATACTGCAATGGCAGTTGGCTTTAAATAGAAATCAAGTACAGGATAATCTATATAAGAATTTAATGTTGGATATTAATTAAAAGAATGAAAAAAGAATGGCTCACAGCATTCAGCCACATGACTTATGGAATTTATGTTTTAACAGTTAAATGTGATGATACTTTTAATGGTATGATTGCATCATGGGTAACTCAGGTATCATATGAACCACCCTTGATTTTGGTGGCCGTTCATCCAAACAGGTATTCTCATGGCTTGATTGAAAAAAGTAATGCTTTTGTATTGCATGTGCTGGACAAATCTCAAAAAAATATGTTGAAAAGATTTAAAGGTCCTGACCCTGAGAAAAAATTTTCTGGACTTTCCTGGAAAACTAAAAAAACAGGAGCACCGATTTTAAAAGATTGCATGGTGTGGTTTGAATTACAGATAAAAGAACGCCATGATCCTGGTAATCATACCCTTTTTATAGGAGAAGTTATCAACAGCGGGGTTAATTCACCAGGCACGCCCCTTTGCACTTTGGAATATGATGGGATGTATATTGGAAAAAATTGAAATCTGGGATATTGTATTAGAGGTGCTAAAACATGAAATGGCGCATCAATATGTTTCTGAATTTTATAATAACGCTGACAGACATGGAAAATATTTTAAAAAAGCTTGTACTACGTTAGGTGTACATCCAACTTTTATTGCAGACCGTGCAGATTATAATAAAAAATTGCAATTATTCAAAGGTGAACTTCCTGCTGATGCTCAGAAAATGTTAAAAAGAGTCGAAAAACTTATGGCTCTGTGAAAACAGTTAAATCATTAATGGGAAAAAATCAGATAGATAATCAAATAGAAATATCCAGGCTTTTTCCAAAAATAAGAACAGTAAAATATGGTAGACATCAAATATCATCTGGAGCTTTTAAAGAAGGTTTTAAAATTGGAAAAAATACCCATATCAATAAGGGTATAACTCATCGTGGGAAAGGAATTTCAGGCCTTTTGGTGACTTGATATATTCAAAGAATAGATATTTTTTTATTAATCTTCAATACCTTCCAAAACAGGATTATCACTTTTTAAAATAGTACAGGTTTCAGTTTTCTGGTCAAAAACAATCACAGCTTTTCCAGATTTTAGCTGGCCAAGCACCTGGGAAATTTTTGTTTCAAGAGGAACTTCAATTATGCCATAGTCAGTGCCATCCCGGGTAACAAATTCTTCGATAACACCTTGCAGTGCTTCTGGGCTTAATTGGTTGTATGGAATTTTAATGGCTGTCATTGTTCCTCTTGATAATAAATTATTTATTTTGTTGTATTTGCGGAAGGTGGTCAAGGTCTATAACTATTGTTGAACACAAAATGATGATCGCCTTCAACCTGTTTTTCATTCGAAACGAATAAGGGATAATTACCGGAATGAGAAAATGTAAAATGACATGAATAATGGGTCTCATTTAGTTAACGGGCCATCTTTGCGCCATGCCCAGCAGGTATCCACTAAATATTTTTCGATATCAAGAATTGAATTCTCGCTTCTATGTTCTTCACGTGCTCCGAATATCCAGTATCCCTGAAGTGCTGCTGGTGCCATAGATAAAAGCAATGTTGTCAAATGGACACATCCTTTTATGCCACCTGCAATTTTTTTGACTTTGGATGTGAATCCCGGAGCAATGTTGAGTCCCTTTATTTTATCAAGACTGTTTTCCATTTCCCTGCAAATATTATCATGAGGAGCACCTGGAATTTTCATATGAATATCCACAATTTTCAATTCAGAAATTTTGACAAGCAGTTGAATTTGCATATGATGAAAAACATTAGGTTCAATAGGTTCACCAGATCTCTTATAAACCGTTATCAGATTTCTTTCTTTCAATTCTCCTGCAATTAATATGTGCTTGTCATCAACTATATAGCTGGAAATGTTTAAATTTCGATTATGTATTTTTTCAAGATTATCTGTATCTAAATATTCCATTAAAATATTTTATCCTCCAATTATTTTGACCAGGACACGTTTTTTTCTTCTGCCGTCAAATCCTCCAAAAGGATGAATCAGGCAGGACCATAAAACAAAGATTGAATCCTTTGTTTTCGAGAAATGTTTTTGCCCTTTCAAATCTTTTCGGAGCCGTAACTGTACCAGGAGAAAATGGTGAAAAAAATGCTCCGGATACAGAGGAATTTGAAACAGCTAATTATCCGTGCTCAAAGGCCCTTCAACATTCATGTTTTGATTTTGGTCTTTATTCCGGATCTGCTGCTGGATTCTTTTCTGTTCCGGGTTAAAATTTTGGTTCTGATTCTTTTTTTGGTTACGGTTTCTATATCGATACTGGTTCCGGTTTTGCTCTTGGTTCATCTTCAGTACGTTACGGCTGGCTCTGATGTTATCCCCTATACCGCCGCCACCGCCTTTTCCTCCTCGAGCAAATGCTGCAGTGCCGAAAGAGACAAGCATCAGAAGCATTCCAATGATGATGAGATTTTTGATCATGTTGATTTTCCTTTTTATGTCAAATGTCAAGAAATTGATAATAATTATACTTTCTTTTCAGGTATTTTTCCATATTTTTTTATGCTTTGGATCAGTTCTGCTGTTTTTTTGGATTTTCATCAGCCGACAGACCATTTAGTTCTTGACAATATATTACGTATGCGTAATATATCGAACAACAATAATATATATGAGAGGTAAAAAATGAATTTGCCGCTGCCGCCCGACTGCCCGTATTATTTGCTTTCCAGGGCTACGCTTGCCGTAACATCCCTTTTGAAAAAAAAATTTACCGATGAAGGGATCAGCACCATAAGGCCGGCCTATCTTGGTGTTCTGCTCTCCTTGTGGGATAAAGACGGGCTTAAGGCAAACGAGCTTGGTAAGAGGGCAGGTCTTGAACCTTCCACCATGACAGGACTTTTAGACCGTATGGAAAGAGACGGACTGGTAAAACGGGAGCCCGACCCCAACGACAGGAGAGCCAACAGAATCCACTTGACACAAGAAGGCGTTGATGCCGAAGTTTCTGCAACAAAAGTTGTATCAACTACCCTTAAAAAAGTCTTCCGCACTATTTCAAAAAAGGATATTGAAACTACGAAAAACTTACTTCGCACCATTCTTTTGAATTGCAGCAAGGAGAAATTAAAATGAACAAAAAAATCGGGTTTACCTGCGCCTATACACCGGTCCCTTTAATTGAAGCGGCCGGGTTTTCCCCTTTCAGGATTTTTCCTGAATCAAAGGCGCCTGATCAGGCAGGACACCTGCTTCACGACAATTTGTGTCCCCATGTCAAAAAAGTACTTGACCGGGCGCTTGAAGATGACCTACCGGAACTTGAAGGGATGATTTTTATCAATTCCTGTGATTCCATGCGGCGGCTGGCCGACGCATGGCATGAGGCAAGACCTGATGACCCGATTATCCTGCTGGACCTTCCTTCCGGAATAAACAGCTTAAGCCTTGATTTTCTCTCAAAAGAATATGAACGTCTGGCCAAAACCCTTTTCAAATGGAACAATGAATCCTTTTCTACAAAAAAAATAAAAGATACAATCGCCAGATGGAACCTTCTTGCTGCCTCAGTTAAAAAAATTGAAAAAAAAATGTCCCGAAATTATTTTCCCGGGATTGCTTCCAAACTTCAGCAAATCATCAATACGGCAGCGACAGATTCAACAGACAAGGCCCTTTTAATGGCGCAACATAAAATTGATCCTGAAGAATCCCCTAAAGGCGGTCAGTCGCCTGTTTTTGTTTTTGGAAATCTTTTGTTTGATCCAAAGGTGTATGATCTTTTTGAAAAATGGAATGTGCATGTGACTGCCAGTGATTTTTGCACCACTTCACGGTTTGTCACACCCGTGGACATCACGGCAGACGATAATATCTTCAGATCTCTGGCAAGTTCATATATGGAGCAGACGTCTTGCGCAAGAACCATGGATACCACAAAGCCAGGCAGTATCGCCCAAAAGATTGTTCAACGGGCAAAAGAAAGCAATGCAAAAGGCGTTATCGGGTTTACCTTAAAATTCTGCGATCCCTACCTTGCCAGGATTCCTATGATCAGGCAGGCCCTTCAGAAAGAATCCATTCCCTTCCTTATGCTGGAAGGAGACTGCACCATGGGATCTATGGGACAGCAGCAGACAAGAATTGAAGCGTTTACAGAAATGCTGGGGGTGTAATATGATGTACGATCATTTTGACAATGCCGTAAAAGGAATAACCGATAAACTAAACCAGGACCCCCACGGCATCAATGCCCGGAAAAAATATGTACTGGAACTGTCCAGGCTGGGGAAAAAACTTTATTCCAAAGATGAGAACATTGCATGGTGCGGCGTAACCGCTCCTTTTGATCTTCTCGGTTCCATGGGTGTCACCTCCTGTTTTGTCGAATTTGTCGGTGCCATGCTCTCCTCCACCCAGACGGCAGGTTATTTTTTTAAAGAGGCGGAAGATTCCGGGTTTGCAACAGATTCCTGCGCTTATCACCGGGCAGTCATGGGAGCAGTATTAAAAAACGCCATGCCGGAACCTGATTTTATCATAGGGACCAGCAGCCCCTGTACAGCCGGTCTTGCCATTGTGGAAAATTTTGCACACCAGTATAAAAAAGACTTTTTCCTTTTGAATGTGCCTCAGAACTATACACAGGATGCGATAAAATATCTGTCAGCCCAGCTTGAAGAGATGGTTCGCTTTGTGTCTGATCATACAAAAAGGCCGTTGTCAAAACAAAAACTCGGCATTGCCCTGGAAAATTTCAACGCCTCAAGTCAGCTCTTAAAAGAAATTTATGATCTTGCCAAAACAAACCCCTCTCCTGTTGACAACAATATTTTAAAAGATTTCGGTACGGTCATAACCCTTTTAATGGGCACACAAAAAGGGATTGATATCTGCCAGGCATTTAAAGATGAATTGAATCACAGGATAAAAACCCGCCGGGAGCATGCCTCAAAAAAAATAAGGCTGATGTGGATACAGAACAGGATTCAATATCCATTTCCTATCAATGAGATGCTCGAGGATCTGGGTGCTGTAATTGTTGTGGATGAACTCAATGATGTCACCTGGGACCCCATGGACCCGGACAATCCTTTTGAGAGCATTGCAAAAAGAATGATTTCAATTCCCTTCAGCATGGACGCATCTGAACGGATTAAACACTTGCAGGGCCTTGCCGGTGCTTACCGGATTGACGGTGCCATTAACCCCTGCCATTGGGGATGCCGCCAGGGAACAGGTATCAGAGGTCTGATTTCAAAAGGGATGAAAGACATCAACGTGCCTGTACTGAACCTTGAAATTGATTGTGTGGATTCAAGAAATCTTGCAAAGGGCCAGATAGAAACCCGGGTAGAAGCCTTTTTGGAAATGCTTTCTTAGAAAAATTTATTTTAAACTTTGATTAAGGAGAAAATGTAATGATTTCCTTGGTATTGATATCGGCAGTCTTTCCTGTGATGCCGTATTGATTGATGAAAAAAAAAACATATTGGCCTCGTCGGTAATCCTCACCGGAGCAAAAAACATCGAATCCATTGCCCGGGTGAAAAAGAACGTCCTTGATGCAGCAGGCGTTATGGAGAAAGACATCCGATCCATTATCGCCACCGGATATGGGAGAGCCCGGGTCAAAGAAAAAGATGCTGCGGTCACTGAGATCACCTGTCATGCAAAGGGGATAAAACATGTGATCCCTGAGACACGGATTCTCATTGATATCGGGGGACAGGACAGCAAAGCCATGCGCCTTGACCCGGACGGGAATGTGGTGGATTTTGCCATGAATGATAAATGTGCGGCAGGAACCGGCAGATTTCTGGAAGCCATGGCAAGGGCTCTGGAAGTGGATATTACCGAATTGGGAGACCTGGATAAAGGAGCGGCAAGCGACCTTGTCCTCAGCAGCATGTGTACGGTGTTTGCTGAAAGTGAAGTCATCTCACTGATTGCCTGCGGTACCGAGCAAAAAGAGATTGCAAAAGGACTTAACCGATCCATTGCAGCAAGGACCCATTCTCTTGTCAAAAGGGTGGCCGGAAATATTGACGGTCTTACCGTCTCCATGTCCGGCGGTGTGGCGCGGAACAAGGGAGTGGTAAAAGCCATTGCAGAAAGCATGAATCTTAAAAAAATAAACACCCCTGAAACACCGGATATCATCGGCGCCCTGGGTGCAGCAATTATTGGCTTTGAAAAAAATTACAGATAAAAAAATCTTACTTGTTATTACAAAATAAATCCTTATATCTTTTAAACCGGTTTTTTGCTATAAGAGATTTAATATATTGAATAATTTTTTTGGAGGGATGTAATGAAGATAGCCTTTCCGGTTAAAGAAAAAAATGGATTGGAAAGTATCCTTGATGACCATTTTGGTGTTGCTGAACATTTTTTAATTATAGATCTGGAAACTCGGGAACTTGAGCTCAAAGAAAACCAAAAACTTGCAAACAAAGGGGCTACGTGTAAAACCGGGGTGTTCAAAAAAAAGGATCACGTCAATGCGGTGGTTACCCGATGCATGGGGGATGGATCCCAGAGGAATCTTATGTCGTCAGATATAAAAGTGTATCAAGCCCAAAAAGATACTGTTCTGGAAAATATTGAACTTTTTGAAAAAAATGAACTCAAACTATTTCATATATTTGACTTCTGTCAGACAAAAAAGAATAAAAAAGAGGGTGGCTGCGGACACCATCAGGAAGCATCGATATAATGTGTCGTTTATTCTCACTTACCAGTAAAGACCCTGTATCTCCAATGCTGGCGATTAAAGCACTTGATATAATGAAGGAAGGGCATGACGGTTCCGGCATGGGGCTTTTGCTTCAGGATCTGGGGGGACCGTTTGAAGAGATGAAAGATGCGCCTATTTTATCTGGAATCTTCAGTAAAGAAGGTATCCGACGTCTGGATCTATTTATGATGGATAAGGGGTTTCTTACCAAATATAAAATTTCTTTAACCATACCCAAAAAACCTGTCGATAACATCCCCAAAAGAGATCTCTACCTGATTAGAGCCTATGAACTGCCTGAAGAATGGGAAAATCTTGAACCAGACGAAATCTCAAAAAAGCTGATGATGATTCGACTGCAAATTCGAAAAATGGGCGAAGAAAAAAAAGATATGATTGTTTTTTCATTCTGGCCAGACACCATCATGATCAAAGAAATTGGAGATCCCATGCAATTGGCGGATTATCTCGGGTTAGATCGAAAAGAACTCCATGCCCGGATCATCATGGCTCAGGGCAGACAAAACACAAATTATGCCATTAATCTTTATGCCTGTCATCCCTTCTTTATCAAAGGATACAGCACTATGACCAATGGAGAAAACACCGCCTTCATTCCCATCAAGGACTTTCTTACATCAAGAGATTTTCCGGGTTATCGAGGATATCAATCCGACTCAGAAGTGTTTGCCCATATTCTTCATTATGCCATGGTTGACCTCAATCTGGGAATTGATGCCTACAAACATGTTATTACGCCTTTGCAGGAAGAGGATCTAAAAAAACACCCGGATGCAGAATTCCTCTCACACCTGAAAAGAACCTGCAGGCCTCTTATTATTGATGGTCCAAATTGTGTCATCGGTACACTGCCGGACTATTCTATGTTTATGGTCCAGGACAGAAAAAAACTTCGCCCCGGTGTTGTCGGTGGAAGACCCGGTATGTTTGGATTTTCCTCTGAAATCTGCGGCCTTGATGCCGTTATCCCGAATCGGGATAAAGCAAAAGATATCCAACCCATGCATCTTGATACTATAATTGTCAGCCCTGACCGTCAGGAGGTAACCGTATGTCGTCAAACCGAAGCCTTGAACCTTCCTCTCTAAGTCTGAATGATCTGCCATGGCAGGTGAACTATAACAACAACCGCTGCTCCCTGTGTGGTCAATGCACTGCTGTATGCCCTGTCAAAGCCATTGAACTTGCCGTATTTCAGAAAAGAATCATTGAAACCTCGATTAAGAAAAATGAGACCCTTTCCAACCGGTATGATACTTTTTATGGTATCCGACAGAAAACCCGTGTAGAAAATGCCTGTATCGGCTGTGCCATGTGTACCATGGTCTGCCCCAATGATGCCATTCGTCCTGTAAAAAACCCGGGGTTGGACAGACTCAAGTTTCATATTAACCAGAAGGGAATCCCCAGAAGACGCGGCGGCAGAAGGAATGCATCTCAATCCATCCTGGATAGAATTAAATTCACCCGAATTTCCATGCTCACTGATCCTGCACTGGATGCGGGACGCCATGAGTTTGAAATGAGAACCCTTTTGGGCAGAGTTCTTCCTCCCAAGGAAAACATGAAGCGATTGAAAGAAAAAGGCTGGATCCCGCCCGTCAGAGAGATTTATCCTTTGATGATCGGCGGAATGTCCTTTGGTGCGCTGTCTCCCACTATGTGGGAAGGTCTTCAAATGGGGGTAGTCTATCTGAATGAAGTCATTGGAATGCCTGTCCGAATATCGACTGGAGAAGGGGGATGTCCGCCGCGATTATTAAACTCCAGATTTTTGAAATATGTTATTCTACAGGTTGCTTCCGGATATTTTGGATGGGATGAAATCATTCATGCCATCCCTCACATGAAAGAAGATCCCTGCGCCATTGAAATCAAATATGGCCAGGGAGCCAAACCCGGTGATGGCGGCCTTTTGATGTGGCATAAAGTCAATAAATTAATTGCTGCTATCCGGGGAGTTCCCCCGGGAATCAGCCTGCCAAGCCCTCCCACCCATCAAACGCAATATTCGATAGAAGAGTCTGTGGCAAAAATGATCCTGTCCATGTCCATGGCCTGGGGATTTAGAGTCCCGGTCTATCCAAAAATATCTGCCTCTTCTACTTCCCTTGCCGTATTAAATAACCTGACTCGTAATGATTATGCAGCAGGACTTGCCATTGACGGTGAAGACGGCGGAACAGGCGCTGCATATGCAGTTTCCATGGATCACATGGGTCATCCCATTGCATCCTGTATCCGGGACAGCTATCTAAACCTGACCAAAATCGGAAAGCAAAACGAAATCCCCATTTTTGCAGGCGGTGGAATTGGTAAAAATGGCAATCTTGCTGCCAATGCCGCTGCATTGATTATGCTGGGCGCCAGTGGCATACAGATTGGAAAATATGTGATGCAGGCAGCAGCCGGCTGTGTCGGTACAGAAGAAGACCGCTGCAATGTCTGCAATGTGGGAATCTGTCCAAAAGGTATCACCTCCCAGGACCCGCGGCTTTACAGACGGCTTGACCCTGAAGACGTAGCCCAGAGAATTGTTGATCTTTTTATCTCCTTTGATACTGAAATTAAAAAAATAGTCGCCCCGCTTGGACGTTCCACCTCTCTGCCCATTGGGATGTCTGATGCGCTTGGAATTGATGATTATGCAGCGGCAGAACGCCTCAGTATAAAGTATGTGATATAGGAAGGGGTGAAGAATGATAAAAATAAATAGAGATGCCTTTATTAAAATATCCGGTCAAAAAGAGGGTAAAAGAATTTCTTCCAGGATTTTGGAAGAGACCCTTCATCGCCATATAAAAAACGGCCGCAGAAGCATTGAAGTTGAAGGATTTGGACAACATGGGATTGGCGGAAGACTCTGGGATGCTGGAACTGAAAAAACCTATATCCGAATTACCGGTCAATCAGGTCAAAGAGCCGGCGCCATGGGCAATGCAAATACCCGAATCGAAGTTATGGGACCGGCCTCAGATGATATTGGATGGCTCAATGCAGGCGCCCAAATTATTGTTCACGGCCATGCTTCCAATGGTGTAATGAATGGTGCGGCCCAGGGTAAAGTCTATATTGGTGGTTCCATTGGCGCCCGGGGTATGACCATGACCAAAAGAAACCCGAGATTTGAGCCCCCTGAACTCTGGGTTCTGGGAACAGCAGGAGATTATTTTGGTGAATTCATGGCCGGTGGTATTGCCGTTATCTGCGGTCATGGCACAACCTCCCAAGATCAAATTTTGGGTCACCGACCGCTTGTGGGAATGGTGGGCGGCAAAGTCTTTGTCAGAGGAAACATACAGAATTTTTCACAAAAAGATGCCAAATTAACGGCCCTGTCTGATGATGACTGGAACTGGCTTCTTATCAACCTGAATATTTTCCTGAAAAAAATTAATACCCCCAAACTGCTGAAATCATTTTCCAACCGCTCTCAATGGCAGCTTATTGAAGCAAAATCTCCCCAGGAAAAAATTGACAGTCCTGAAAAACCAAGTATGTCCTGGTTCAGAGAACAGGTCTGGGACAAAGAACTTGGGAAAGGGGGATTAATCGGTGATCTTCAGGAAACTCAAAAAGAAATTATCCCTTTAATTACCCGAGGTGATTTGCGACGATATATTCCTGTATGGGAAGATGGAAAATATATGGCACCTTGCCAGGCTGCCTGCCCCACGGGTATTCCTGTTCAGGAAAGATGGAATATGGTCAGACTGGATCATATCGATGAAGCAATCCGTATGGGGCTTGATTATACGCCGTTTCCGGCAACTGTCTGTGGCTATCTCTGCCCCAGTCCCTGTATGGCTTCCTGTACCAGAAACCTCAATTATATGTCACCCATTGATGTAACGCTTTTAGGGAAAGCTGGAGAAAATATCACCCTGCCAACCCCTGTCAAAAAGAGCAAAAAGAAAATTGCTGTTATCGGTGCCGGACCTGGCGGTATATCTGCTGCCTGGCAGTTAACCTTGAAAGGTCATACCGCTACTTTGTTTGATACAAGCGATACAATCGGGGGAAAAATTTCTTCTCTTATTCCTGATTCCCGAATACCGAAAAAAATTCTTGATACTGAACTCAACCGAATTAAAAAAATAATTTCAGATATACAATTAAACCAGGTAATCGACACTAAAAAATTTTTAAAAATAAAAAAGGATTATAATTTTATCCTTATTGCGACCGGGACTGAAAAACCAAGATCATTACCCATCCCAGGCATTGAGAAAGCTGTCTTTGCCAATGATTTCCTGACAAAAGCAAAAAAAAATACCATAACACCCGGGAAGCGAGTGGTGATTATCGGTGCGGGAAACGTGGGATGTGATATCGCCACAGAAGCCCATCGTCTGGGGGCCGAAGAAATCACCCTGATTGATGTGCAAAAGCCAGCTGCCTTTGGTAAAGAAAAAGAAGATGCTGAAGCCATTGGTGCCATATTCAGATGGCCCTGCTTTACAAAAAAAATTACAAAAAAAAGTGTGGTGCTTCAAGAGGGTGAAGTTTTAAAAGCAGATACCATCGTAATCTCCATCGGGGATATCCCTGATCTTGATTTTATTGATGATGCTATTGCAGTTAAAAACGGATTTATCACAGTGGATAACTTCAACCGGACATCCGATCCAACCGTATTTGCCATGGGAGATGTTGTAACTCCCGGGCTTATCACCGATGCCATTGGAGCAGGAAAAAGAGTGGCTGAAAATATCGATCAGATCATTACAGGAAAGAAGCTTGAGTCTATAACGATGCCGCCACAAATTGACAAACAACGGGTCCATCTTGAATACTATAATCCTGTAAATATTGCCGATAATCTGACCGATTGCGGCGCGGATTGCGCATCCTGTGGAAAATGCAGAGATTGTGGCATCTGTGTGGCAATCTGCCCTGAAGGAGCGATTGAAAGGATTGAAACAAATAAAAATAATTTCACCTATCACGCAGACCCGAACCTCTGTATTGGCTGTGGATTCTGCAAAGGGGCATGTCCCTGCGGAATATGGGATTTAATCCCTAATCCAGTTTTATAGAAAAATGAAAAGAAAATTATTTTTCTATTGACGAGGAAGTATCATTTTTGATTAGTATAAAAATATGATGAAAAAACAAGAAACATATGATGACTATATAAAAGCATTGACCGACATCAGTCGGGCAATTACATCAGATCTCTTTATTGAAGACCTGTTAAAACTGATTGTTATGGTAACCGCCAAGGTAACCGGTGTTGAAATCTGTTCCCTCTGGCTTGTGAATGAAGATGAAAATCCCCCCACCATAACCCTGAAAGCAACTCAATCCATTTCTCCGGACTATATAAAAGACCGGGCGCTTCATCTGGATGAAGGTGTTGTCGGTTATGTCATCACCCATAAAAAGCCTTTAATCCTTAAAGATGTTTTAGAAAGTGACCTGTTTAAAGAAAAAGAAATGGCTAAAAAACTGGGGCTTGTCTCAATGGCCGGGATTCCTTTAAATACAAAAGACGAAAAAGTGATTGGCGTCTTAAACTGTTTTACATCTGAGCCTCATGACTTTCCAGAGACAGAAGTCAATCTTTTAAGGGCGGTTGCCAATCAATCCGCTATCGCCATCGTGAATACGGAACTGATGGTTAAAACCAAAGTAATCCAGGAAGAATTGGAAGCCCGTAAAAGAGTCGAACAAGCCAAAGAAATTCTCATGCATACCCGTCAAATGACAGGAAATACAGCCTATGAATGGATACAAAAGAAAAGTATGAATTCAAGAAAATCCATCCGTGAAATCGCAGAAGCAATCATTCTCTCCAATGAAATTTTTAATGACAATGCCCCTTAACCCGGGCAAAAAAATTCTGCTTTTATTTTCAAGCACACTTGGAAATAGACATCTTCTGAGATCTTACCCAAGTTTTTTTCAATAAATTAAACGTTTCTGCTGGCATGCCAAAAGGAAGATCCACAAGGGAAAAATCCTGATTAATATCAATGTTACCAATATATTTACTATCAAGGCCGGCTTCATTTGAAATAGCCCCCACAATATTGCCTGCCTTGACGCCATGACTCCGCCCCACCTCAATGCGATACCGCTCCATGCCCTGGTCTATAGGAATGATTCTGGCTGAATCAGCGACTATTTTAACTTTTGATTTAGCTTTTATCTGTTTTTCATTTTTCTGTGGCAATAGAAGGAAGGGAATATCTCCATGAGCCAATTTAGCAAGAGCCGCCGCAACCTGCGCTACAGGAATATCCTGTTCCCTGGCATAGTCTTCAATCAAATTCTGAAAAACACTTAACTCTTCTGATGCAAGGGCCTGAGTAATAGAGTGTTTAAAATCTGCCACCCGCTTTTTATTAATCATCTTATTGGTGGGCAGACTGATTTCCTTAATTTTTTGTTTGGTGGCCTTTTCAATACTCCTCACCATCCATCGCTCATTTCGATTCACGAACAGAATGGCTTCCCCTGTGCGACCCGCCCTGCCGGTTCTGCCAATTCTGTGGATATAGGGTTCCACCTTGGACGGCATATCATAATTCACCACATGGGAAATCCGATCCACATCCAAACCTCGGGCAGCAACATCTGTTGCCACCAGAATATCGAAATACCTGTTTTTCAATCGATTAATCGTTCGCTCCCTGACATTCTGGGCAATATCCCCATTCAGGGCCTCTGCTTTAAATCCCTTGTCTTCAAGAGATTTTGTCACATCAAGCGTCGCTGTTTTAGTTTTGGTAAACACAATTACCCCATCAAAGGAAACGCCCTCCAGAATCCGAACCAGGGCATTAATTTTTTTATTTCCAGCAACCATCCAGTATTGCTGATTGATGGTGGTAAGCTCTGTCGTATCCGGTTTGACAATAATTTCTTCCGGCGTTGTTAAATATTTTTGGGCAATCTTCCGAATGGGCATTGGCATGGTGGCTGAAAACAAAGCAGTCTGGGAATCATCCGGCGTTTTATCCAGAATCCATTCCACATCATCAATAAACCCCATATGAAGCATTTCATCTGCCTCATCTATCACCACACAAAAAAGATCGGCAAACGAGACCGTTTTCCTCCGCATATGATCCATGAGACGACCGGGTGTTCCCACTATCACATGAACCCCCCGCTTCAATTGGTTCAACTGAATCCCATAACTCTGTCCTCCGTAAACAGACAATACGTTCAGCCCTTTCATCCTTGCACCATATGTTTTAAAGGACTCCGCTACCTGAATGGCCAACTCCCGCGTGGGGGTCAATACCAGCACCTGGGGCCGTTTATTATTAAGATCAATCCGGGACAAAAGCGGCAGCGCAAAAGCTGCGGTCTTTCCGGTACCCGTCCGGGCCTGACCCAGCACATCTTTTCCCTGAATCAAATGGGGAATAGTCAACGACTGAATGGGTGTAGGGGTATCATAGTTCACATCCTGCAATACAGAGAATACAGAAGGGATCAGGTTCATTTCATCAAACCGGAGCTTGGGTAAAATTTTCTGGGACATAAGGTTCCTTAAAAAAAAGGCCGGGATCACCGACCAGGGAAATCAAAATTTATAATTTTAAACGAATCTTTAAGATTATACAAGGATTATTATTTTTATTTTTAGCAGCCAATAACTTGTCCAAATTTTCATCATAAAAAATTAATCCTTAACATTTGACAATTAAAAACTAACCCTTAAAGTTTGACCATATTTATATTTACTGAAAAGGAGAAAAATATGCCGGATTTAACCGCAATTTTTGAGACAAGCAAAGGAACTATTAACATAAAATTATTTGCAGATCAGACCCCTGTAACCTGTAGTAATTTTGCCAATCTTGCAAAAAGAGAATATTATAATGGTCTTAACTTTCACCGTGTTATCCCAGATTTCATGATTCAGGGCGGATGCCCCCATGGAAATGGAATGGGTGGCCCCGGATATAACTTTAAAGATGAATTCAAAAAAGAGCTGAAACATGACAAACCCGGCATTCTTTCCATGGCCAATGCAGGTCCCGGAACAAACGGCAGTCAATTTTTCATTACCCATGGCCCGACCCCGCACCTTAATGGCATGCATACTGTTTTTGGCGTGGTTGAAAGTGATGAAGACCAGAAAGTTGTGAACAGCATTGCCCAGGGAGATACCATAGAAAAAATCACCATTAAAGGCAATTCCGGTGCATTGTTTAAACAAAACAAAGCCCAGTTGGATGAATGGAATAAGATATTGAACAAACAATTTCCCAAACTGCCAAAAGCATAATAAAAAAGGCCGGAACTCTTGAACGTTCCGGCCTTTTTTTATCAAATACTATTTGTTATTCCAAATCCAGATAAAGAGGAATGACATGAAGTGATGTACTGTCTTCTTCAGTTTCGCCCAACTGCCATTTCTTTACCTTAACCCCTTTTTCTTCAATTTTTTTCACCATACCCTTTATATTGATCAACGGATGACGGGAAAACACCTTGGGAAGACCATATGTCAGGCTGCACACCAGGCACTTCCCGGGTCTCTGGGTAAGGTTGAATGCTAAAACAACCCGTTTATCATTGGCAGAGATAAATTCAAGCCTGATATCATATGCGCCGTCTGATGTATCCCCGTATAGTGCCTCAAAAAAATGATCACTTATTTCCGCAGGCAGGAGCGTGTCAAGATAATTTTGCGCAAACACCTGATCTAATACAGCTTGATCCATGATACTCTTTATCCTTTTTGACTAAGTTTTTCAAACGCTTACCGCTTATTTTATTAAACCTTAAAAAGAAAATCAAGATTTATTGAACCCTGAAGCCATTTATGGTAAGTTAAAATTTAATTTCCTCCTAACCTGTCATGAACGGATGTTTAACTCTATGGAAAACATTAAAATTTCAAAAGGGTTTAAAGTGGCACTGACCGGAATGCCGGATTTGAGTGTCATTCAGATCCCGGAACCTGAAACTATAGCTGTATCTGCCCTAGATATCCCTTATATCCGTCCCAAGCTTCTGGTAAAAGAAAATGACCCCGTGAAAACAGGCACGCCTCTGTTTTGTGACAAGAGAAATAAAAAAATCCATTATGTGTCTCCCGGCACCGGAATCATCAAACACATCATTTTTGGCGAACGGCGACGATTAAAGGAAGTAGTCATTGCTCTGGATAAAGCTTCAGATAAAAAGGATGACTTTATCCAGTTTGAAACCCTGTCCTCAGATGATATTGATACAGCTCCCAGATCAAACATCACAAAACTGCTCCAGAAAGGCGGTCTTTGGCAGTGTTTTCGGGAATTTCCCTTTAAAGATACAGCCGACGAAACCCATGAGCCCCCCATGATCATTGTTTCTTTAAATGGCAATGATCCTTTTTCCCCTCAACCGCAGGTAGTGCTTGAAAACAACACCGCTTTTTTTGAATTCGGCATTAAGCTTTTAAACCGATTTTCAAACCGCGTCATTATCACATCACGCCAGGAAAATCTGTCCAGCCTTACCAGACTCAATGGGTTAAAAGAGCATATCACCCACATTGTTCCTGATTTTTATCCGGCCTGGGACCCGGGAGTTGTTCTATATCAATTAAAAAAAACTCAAAAAGAAAATCGCTCCTGGTATATTTCCATCGAACATCTGATACAGATAGCAAAATTTCTCTTAACCGGCCGATACCCCGTAGAAAGGGTCGTAACCCTTACACGATCAAATCATAAAAGTCCCCATATGATTACCCGTCAGGGCATACCAGTGAAAACCCTTGTGGGGAATTTGGAAAATAACCACCTCATTACAACGGGCCGATTCAACGGCAGAACGGTTGATCTCAACTCTCATATGGGATTTTTTGAAAGCACCCTGACCCTTATCAAGAATAATCAAAAAGAAGAATTATTCGGGTTTATGCGACCGGGGTTAGAAAAACCCACTGCCTCCAACACCTTTTTATCCTGCCTGACCCAGACACCGAAAACACTTGACTGTAACTTACATGGAGAAGAAAGAGCCTGTATCAATTGCGGCTATTGCGCCGATATCTGCCCTGTTGACCTGATGCCCAACTTTATTATGAAAGCATTGCTGAGCGATGAAATAGAAGATGCGTTAAGTTATGGTCTTCTGGACTGCTGTGGATGCGGTCTGTGCGCATATGCCTGTCCATCAAAAATCGAACTGACGACAGTATTGTCTCATGGGATAGCGGCTCATTATAAGGATAAAGAATAAATGATACGTCCTTTAAAAAAACTACTGGATCTGGGCGAAAAACAATTTACCGGCTCGGGGAAATTTAACCGGTTAAAACCGCTTTTTGATGCCACAAAAACATTTTTCTTTTTCCCGTCACCGAAAACCAGAAATACTCCGTTTGTCAGAGACAGCCTTGATTTGAAACGGTTTATGAGTTTTGTTCTCATCGCCCTTACACCCGCACTGATATTTGGTATTTACAACACTGGTTTTCAGGCAGGGCTTGCTCAAGGAGAATCCTATCCTTTTCTCCAGTCCTTTCTATTAGGGTCACGATATGTTTTACCCATTATTATAGTTTCTTATGCTGTGGGATTTTTCTGGGAAGTTGTCTTTGCCGTTATCCGAAACCATAAAATCAGCGAAGGCTTTCTTGTAACAGGGCTTTTATTTCCTTTAACCCTCCCGGCAACCATCCCTTTATGGCAGGTGGCCATCGGAATTTCATTCGGCGTGGTGATCGGTAAAGAAATATTTGGCGGAACCGGAAGAAATTTTTTAAACCCGGCACTGACCGGAAGAGCTTTTTTGTTTTTCTCTTATCCTGTTTCCATGTCCGGGAATATCTGGGTCGCAGCGAAAAACTCAGTGGATGGTATCAGCGGAGCGACCGCACTGTCTGTTCTGGCCCCTGAAGGTGGAAAAATAACCGCTGTCCTTTCCAACTCAGGGTTCAGCTTATCCACTCTTTTTCTGGGCTTTGTACCGGGAAGTATTGGCGAAACTTCAGCGGTATGCTGTATCCTTGGGGCATTGTTCCTGGTCATCACAAAAATTGCAAATTTCAGGATTATTATCGGCGGAATTGCAGGATTGAGTATTTCCGCCATGATTGTTTCCCTTATCCCGGGTGGCAGCGACTCCTGGATGGCAGCAGGGCCTTTATTCCACCTTTGTGCCGGTGGATTTTTATTCGGCATATCCTTTATGGCCACCGATCCTGTCAGTGCGCCCGCCACCGACGCTGGACGGTGGATATTCGGCTTTTTGATCGGATGCTTAACCCTTATCATCCGGGTCGGCAACCCAGCGTTTGTTGAAGGCACCATGCTGGCCATTCTTTTCATGAATGTATTTGCTCCATTATTGGATCATATCGTAATGAAGTATAAAGCATCAAAAAGGATACCCAATGTCTAACCCCCCAAATAAACCGCCAGATAAAAACAGCAAAAAAAATGTCATTCTCTTTTCCCTGCTGCTTTCTGTCATCTGCAGCCTGATGATTACGGCTGCTGCGGTCGGGTTAAAGGGATTTCAGATGGCAAATATGGAATTGGATAAAAAAATTAATATCCTCAAAGCAGCGAACCTGATCTCCCATAAAAAGCCCTCCAAAGAAAAAATAAATGAACTTTACAGCGTCCATATCAAGGAAGTCACGGTCGATGATCAGGGGAAGATCATTGAAAATTATATCCCCAATTCTCTGAATCTCTATTTTTTTCAGGAGGATGGACTGGTAAAAGGGTATATCCTTCCCATCAACACCCGAGGGTTATGGGGAAAAATACAAGGGTATCTGGCCTTTGAAAATGATGGCCAGACCGTATCAGGATTTTCAGTTTTCAGCCATTCGGAAACCCCGGGGTTAGGGGGTGAAATAGAAAGCGCCTGGTTTCAGAAAAGCTTTAAAGGCAAAAAAATATTAAACTCCGAAAACAAATTTGTTTCAGTGGGCATTGCCAAAGGAAAGGCTGCAAACCTTCCCAAAGACAAACAAGCCCATTATGTGGACGGGATTTCAGGAGCAACACTGACCGGAAAATATCTTTCACAAGGGATAAAACAAACCCTGATCAAGTATGATTCCGTGTCCATTACCTTCAGGCAGAAACAGCTTAAAGCACAGAAAGAAACGCAATAGATAAAAAGGATAGGATTCATCATGCCCGAAGAGAAAATAAACTATAGAGAGATCGTAACCAGGGGCATCTGGAAGGAGAATCCCGTTGCCTATCAGGTATTGGGGATTTGTTCCGCCCTTGCTGTCACGGTCAAAATGTCCACCTCTATCGTCATGGGCATTGCCCTGACAATTGTGACCGCTTTTTCCAGCCTGATCATCTCTTCTTTGAGGAAAAAAATCCCCTCCAATATCAGGATCATTGTAGAGCTTGCCATTATTTCTTCCCTTGTCATTATCACCGACCAGGTATTGAAAGCCTTTTTTTACGACATTTCAAAACAATTATCGATTTTTGTCGGTCTGATCATCACCAATTGTATTGTTCTTGGAAGGGCCGAATCCTTTGCTCTTGCCAACAGACCTCTGGCGTCTTTTTTTGACGGTATTGGAAACGGGCTCGGTTACAGCCTGGTACTGGTGACAGTGGCTTTTTTAAGAGAGCTTTTAGGCTCGGGTAAATTTTTAGGGTTCAACATTATTCCGCAATTCATCTTTGATGCCGGATACCAGAACATGGGCTTGATGGTGCTGGCACCCGGAGCTTTTTTCATTATCGGGCTGCTGGTCTGGCTGAAAAACAGTCTGCCCGGAATATCAAAGCCTGAAACATATAAGTAGGAAAGGTAGGAAAAGCACATGGGTGATCTATTAAGTCTGTTTATTAATTCTGTATTTATCGGTAATATTCTCCTGGCCTATTTTCTTGGCATGTGTTCTTTTATCGCGGTCTCAAAGAATGTTGAGATAGCAACAGGCTTGGGATTTGCTGTCATTTTCGTATTAACGGTAACAAGCCCTGTCAACTGGATCATTTATCACGGGCTTCTCGCCCCCGGGGCGCTGGCCTGGGCCGGATTCCCCGACCTTGATTTAAGTTTTTTAAAATTCATCACCTTTATTGCCGTCATCGCCGCTATTGTCCAGGCCGTTGAAATGGTCATTGATAAATATTCACCCCTGCTTTACGCAACCCTGGGCGTGTTTTTACCATTGATCGCCGTGAACTGTGCCATCCTTGGAACTTCGCTTTTCATGGTGGAACGGCATTATACCTTTATCGAATCCATTGTCTTTGGAGCAGGCTCTGGAACCGGCTGGATGCTGGCCATCGTATCCATGGCTGCCATCAGGAAAAAGACCCTGTATGCGGATGTCCCCAAAGGACTAGAAGGATTTGGCATCACCATGATTATTGCGGGTCTGATGGCCATGACATTTATGATGTTCTCAGGGATCACCCTTTAACAAGGAGAGATAAAATTGTTATACATCTTAAGCATATTGGTTTTTACAGGGGTGATTCTGATCCTTGTTACAGTGCTCCTCTTTGTTGAATCCAAGGTGACCAGCTCGGGTGAATTTGAAATCACCATCAATGGCAATAAAGATGAAACCTTAAAGATTTCCGGCAACCCCTCCCTGTTATCGGCCCTGTCCCAGAAAGATATTTTCCTGCCCTCTGCCTGCGGCGGCTCAGGCTCCTGCGGCATGTGCAAGTGTGAAGTCATTGAAGGCGGCGGCAGCATCCTGCCCACAGAACTTGCCCACTTGTCAAGAAAAGACAAACTTGCCAACAAGCGCCTGTCCTGCCAGTTGAAAGTAAAAAATAACCTTGAGATAAAAATACCCGAGTCCATATTCGGGATCAAAAAAGTCGATGCCACAGTGGTATCAAATCATAACGTCGCCACCTTTATCAAAGAGCTGGTACTCAAGCCTGCAACCCCCATTGATTTTAAGGCTGGTGCCTATATCCAGATTGATGTGCCTGAATATGATCTGATGTTCAAAGACTTTCATATTGAAAGCAAATATGTGAGTGAATGGAAAAAATACAATTTTCTGGAACTCGCCGCAAAGGGCATTAAATCGGGATTTCGAGCATACTCTCTTGCCAACCCGCCCCATGATAATAAAATCATGATGATGAATGTCAGGATCGCAACCCCGCCACCGGGAACACAAGGCCTCCCGCCGGGATTCGGGTCCTCCTATATTTTCGGCCTGGAACCCGGGGACAAGGTAACCATCAGCGGTCCTTACGGCGATTTCATGGCCAAAGATACAGACAATGAAATGTGTTTTATCGGCGGCGGTGCGGGCATGGCCCCCTTAAGAAGCCACATCCTCCACCAACTTGACGGGGCCCATTCAAATCGGAAAGTCTCTTTCTGGTATGGCGCCAGATCTAAAAAAGAGATGTTTTATGACGATGTTTTCAAGGACCTTGAAAAAAGACATGATAATTTCACCTATCATGTCGCTCTTTCAAACCCCGAGGAAGACGACCACTGGGATGGCCTGACCGGATTTATCCACACCCATCTGTGTGATACCTATCTTTGCAGCCATGAAGATCCCACAGAGATAGAATTCTACCTTTGCGGCCCGCCCCCCATGATCAATGCCATTATCACTGCATTATATGACCTCGGTGTAGAAGACGACATGATTTTTTATGATAAATTTTAAAAAAATATCAAAACCAGAGGGTTCCCCTGATTGATTTTTCCTCCATTCTCCTATACTTAGGTAAACCAGTAGTAAAATTGTTTTGTTTCAAGTATCTCGGGTTGCGAAAATTGTAACCGACAGAGCGGAGCTGTGCCGGGAACCCGCCAACTACAGATCCAGCGGGCTCTTTGATTCCTTGATAGTCCTGGATTTGACAGTATGCGTATAAATCATTGTTGTCCTGACATCACTGTGCCCCAATAATTCCTGAATAGTACGAATATCATAATTTGCCTGGAGCAGATGACTTGCAAAGCTGTGGCGGAATGTATGGGCCGATGCTCTTTTGAGAATTTTAGATTTCCCAACTCCACGTTTTATAGCCTTTTGAACATGCGTCTCATGAAGATGATACCGCCGGTATTCATTGGTCTCAGAAACAAATGTCAGCTCTTTGGCAGGAAAAAACCACTGCCAGGTCAATTCCTTGGGGGCATTTTTATATTTTTTTTCAAGCCTGTCAGGCACAAACACACCGGAATAATCATCTTTCATGTCTGTGTCATGCAAAGTGATCACCCGGTTAACCTGATCTTCCAAATCATCACGGATAGATTCCGGAAGAGGAACGGTTCTATCCTTTTTTCCTTTTCCATCATGTATTGTCAGTACATGATGATCAAAATTAAAATTATGAATCCTTAATTTCATGCATTCTGACAATCTAAGGCCGCAACCGTACAAAAGCTTCACTACAAGATCATAAGGATAATGTAAATTCTGAAGGATGCGATCAATCTCTTTTCTGGAAAGTACAACCGGGATATAGGGCTTTCTTTTAGCCCTGACAACACCATCTATTTTTCCAAATTCTTTTTTCAATACATGCCTGAAAAAGAACAGCAACCCGTTAAAGGCCTGATTCTGTGATGATGCCGAGACTTTCTTCTTTACAGCTAAAAATGTTAAAAATGCCTTAACATCCTCAGTTGTTAAAGCCTCCGGCAATTTGCTTTTTGTAAAATATCGAAGTTTTTCAGCCCATAAGGAATAGGCTTTCAATGTCTTTTTAGAATAATGGCGCAGTTCTATTTCATTTTTTATAGAATCAATTGCAATATACCATGGATCAGCTTTTGCCTCAGAATCAAACACTTTTATCTCTTCACGCACCCCCTGATGAGAAACCGGGTGCCCAGGTGAACTTTCCGGTTTTTCTATCCCGGAATAATATAATTCCACGGCCTTTTTTGCTTGAAGCCGCTGGGAAGGTGTCTGCTTTTTTCCTTTCAGTTTTTCCAGAAAAAGCAAAAGACTCTTTGTCTCTGTATATGAATGAGTGTATTTTCTGCAAAAATCCAGGTAGAACCGAATCCATTTTCTGCAATGGCTGTATTGATCCGGTGCAATATCGCTGTTCATTAACAGCAGATTATATTTTTTTTGAAGTGCCCCAGGTACTTTGATCATGATATCAAATTTTGATAATATTCAAATTCGAGTGTTATCCAGTTAGCCTTTTTATACTTGACTTCTGTTTCATTGTCAAGCTATAAAAATCTTGAAAGATACACAGAACCACACAATTACTTGTTATGGTATAGAAAATAGGAAAAAATTAGGGAGGGGATATGACTCAGGTGAAACAAATCGGTTTGAGATGGTCAAATGCATTCCTGATTTTAGGCCGGAAAATGGTTTTAGTTGACACTGGGTGCCCAGAAGATGAGAAAACTATTTTAAATTCAATATCCGATGCTGGTAAGCAGGTCTCGGATTTATCTCTCATTCTACATACCCATATCCATATTGACCATTGCGGATGTACAGCAGCCCTAAAACAAAAATCGGATGCACTCGTTGCCATCCATCGATCAGAATCCCAGATGTTTTTGGAAAGAAAAAATGCTCCAATTATTCCAATCAACTGGTTAGGAAAAATTTTAACACCAATTGCTAGAGATGGACATCAACCTTGTGAGATCGATATTTTGATTGATAATGCGTTGGATTTACATCCTTATGGTATTGACGGTAAAGCTATTGAGACTCCAGGCCATACACCGGGATCAATTTCCATCATTCTCGACAATGGTGAAGTCATTGCTGGAGATCTTTTAGGGGGCGGTCGCCTTCTCGGACTTTTTCAACCAGGACGTCCTCGTTATCATCACTGGTATTCCGATATTGATACGGCCCAAAAAAGTATAGCTCAGGTCATGAATATAAAACCGGTTAAAATTTATGCAGGGCATGGGGGACCATTGGATGGGCAATCAGCAATTGATTATTTCAGCCATAAAGAGAATGCCCCCAATTTGTAAATAGAGACACAACAACAAACATGCTACGGTCAAGCCGTAGATTTTTAATGTTAGTGGTCAATTGTCCTTAATTATTTTCAATATCAACTATTTATGTTTGATAGTTCAAAGTGATGTTGATAGAATGTTATTTTAAGATTATACGATAAGTTCTAACTTTGCCTTGCTCCCGACCTATCGGCGGGAGAAGAGCGGTGTTAAAAATTTTTTATCTACATTTAAGTATAGGGATTATGCAACAAACCTATAAAGGGGGGGACTCCACAGTTTCTGAAGGGCAACATTGTTTTCGTTTCACCTTTTATAAACATTGACAAGAGAACAAGCCTTATGTAATTTTTCACCAAATGAAATATAATATTATATACAATGTAAAAATATGATAGCGATGCCTAATAATACCCAAAACGAATTTAGCAATCTTCTTGGGAAATTTGACATGATTTCCGCGGAAGGCAAATCTACAGGTTTATTGTTGCCCACAGATTTCAATGTGACTCATAGTGAAAAATTTATTTTGGAACAAGCAGGAAAATATAATGTTGATGCACTCTATGTTAGGCGATTCAATGATGGAAGGTCTCCTATTCCTCAGATATATATATTCAATTTTATTAATAAAGTTAAAAAAGAATCTGAAATAAAAGATTTATATAGAAAAATTTGGAATTCTGGGCAAGTCCCCCTTATTTTTATTTTTTTAAAAACAGAAATTAAAATTTTAAGTTGTTTGCAACAACCGAGTTTTGATTCAAAGACTGGAAATCTTAAATATAATCTATTTGAAAAAATTCAATTGGCATCGAAAGCAAAAAAAGAGTTAGACAAATTCAGGAGACTATCTGCTAGGAGGTTTGATAACGGTACATTTTGGAGCGATACAGCATATAAAAGTAAATTCTCATTAAAAGAAACTGCTTATATCAAACTTTTAACAGAACTTAAAACAGCCAAAAAAAATATTGTAAAGAAAAATATCCTGGAAGAAAAGCTTACTAAAAAGCTGCTCGTGATGTCTATTCTTGTCAAATACCTTGAGGAAAGGGAAGATAAAGCTGGTAATAAAGTTTTTCCTAAAGGATTCTTTGAAAAATTCTCTAATGAAAAGGATTCTTTTTTAGATGTTCTCCGAAAAAAAGGAGCTTGCCTTAAATTATTTGATGAGTTGAGTAGTAAAAATAGTTTTAATGGAGAAATTTTTACATGGAAAGGTAAAGAAGAAAGAGAGCAATTAGACCAGGCTGATTTAAACTCTTTTGCCGATTTCTTTGAAGGAAGGCTTGACAATGGCCAGTATACTTTTTGGCGGCTTTATTCTTTTAATGATTTGCCCATTGAATTAATCAGCAATATTTATGAAGAATTTTTAGACAAAAAGGCTGGTGTAGTTTACACGCCACCTTATCTGGTTAGTTTGCTTGTTGATGAATTACTCCCTTTATCGGACTTTGAAAAAGGGACATTTAAGGTATTGGATCCAGCATGTGGATCGGGAATTTTTCTGGTGGCTGCATATAAACGGATGATACAGTGGTGGAAAATCCGGAACAATTGGGCAAAGCCAGATGCTGAAAATCTGGATGAATTAAAAGAGATATTAAAAAATAGTATTTTTGGAGTTGATATTCATGAAGAAGCTGTACGTTTAACTTACTTCAGTCTTAGCCTTGTACTTTTAGATGAACTATCACCAAAGGTTATCTGGGAAAACTTAAAATTTGACAACCTTATTGGAAAAAATTTTATCAGTCGTGATTTTTTTGAACTGATAGATAAAGGTTTGCTAAAGTCAAAATTTGATCTTGTCATCGGAAATCCCCCCTTTGAGTCAAAATTAACAGATAAAGCGGCAGAGATTGAAAATCAAAGAAGCCTGAAAAATCCAAAGTTACCAGATAACCAGATCGCACTGCTATTTCTGAATCAATCTATTACACTTTGTAAAAAAAATGCATCTCTTTGTTTGATAATGCCATCAGGCCCGCTTTTATATAATAATAATTCCGTTGATTTTCGAACACATTTTTTGAAAACCTATCATGTGCAGCAATTTATTGATTTTACATTTTTAAGCCAAATTCTTTTTGAAAGTGCAAACGTACCGGTTACAGCTGTGTTTGCAAAAAATCAACCGCCTGATGAAACTGAGATTCTTCATGTTACGGTCAGAAGAACAAAACCAGCCAGGGAAAAGTTGTATTTTGAGTTGGATCATTATGACTTTCATAAAGTGCCTTTCCAGGAAGCCTTGAAAAATAAGCTTGTCTGGAAAGCCAATCTGCTGGGAGGAGGAAGATTAGGGCATCTTTTGAATCGTTTTGCACTTATGAAAACTTTTAAAGATTTCTTAGATGATAAAAAATCAAAAGAGGGTTGGAGAATTGCAGAAGGATTTAAAATAGGAAATAAAAAAGAAATTGATGAATTTGTTAGGCTAAAAGAAAAACGTTTTGGTTTAACTGAAATGGAAGAGAAACAATTACAAAAATTTAAAAAAAAATACAAAGCAGCAGATCATCTAACAGGGAAATCGACTCTGCCAGCAGATGCATATACCGATAGAGGAATTGATGAAAAGAAAATTTATATTCTTACTGACGAATATTTTCATCGGCGTGTTGAGAATTCAGAAATTTTTAAAAAACCACATTTGTTGATTAAAAAAAAGGCTGCTAAGAGTTCCATTCCCATTATTTTTCGAAATGATGATCTTACATTTAGGCACGATATCATCGGAATTCATGCACCGGAAAATCAAATTAATCATTTAAGAAAGGTTGCTAAAAGAATAAAAGACAATAGGTTGTACCTTTTTCATGTTGCTGGTTTTAGTAGCACGTATATGATTGGCCGAGCGACATCAATCCTTAAAAAAGATATAGAGTCCCTACCATATCCGGAGGATGAAAAGGAACTTGAACTATCTGATCTTGAACAGATACTTGTAAATGATGTTCTTGATTACATGCTGGATTTCAGGCGGTATGGTGAAAAAGCAGAGTCGGAAAAAACAGTGACTCGTCAACAATTGGATCAATTTTCAAATGTTTATTGTCAGGTCTTAAATTCTGTCTACAAAAACTTCAAGCCCTATGATCATCTGGAGACAGATTCATATATCTGCTTTCCGTTTTACTATAATAATTCCTCAACAATCATTTCTAATGAAATTGAAGGGCTTGAGGATGCTTTGGATGAACTTATTAAAAATAATGTTAACTCAAATTCACGAATCATTCGAATGCTCCGGATATATGAAAACAATGTCATTTATTTAATAAAACCTAAGCAGACTCGTTATTGGTTACGTTCAGTTGCAATTCGGGATGCCGATGAAACCTTCTCCGATTTGGTTGCCCAAGGGTTTTAATAATGTTCAATGAAACATATGAATTAGAGCTATCTGGTAGCTTATCAGGGCCTGATACGCCGGAACTTGACAAATCATTAACGACCTTGATTATTTTTATTGAAGAGAATCTGATCGTTTTTTCAAAAGCAATCGCAGCAACAGGGATTCAAAACGAAAAAGGTCTGACTCAAGCACTGGTAGAAATTCTCAGTCCCAATGCCATAAAAGGATTTTATCCTTTCTGGTTTGAAAAAGAATATATGGAAAACAGTAAGAGAGGCGACAGTCCTTCAGTTGATATCGGTACGTTAAGGCTTGAAGATGATGACAGGATTATTAATTCAAAAATCTCTGGAAATAAATCTTTTTTTTCAATAGAGGCCAAAAGACTGCCAACCCCTGGCAGTAAGAGGGAGAAAGAATATGTGATCGGTTCAAAAAACAATGGGGGTATTGAACGTTTTAAAACAGGAAGACATGGATCACGATTGAAATACAGTGGCATGATAGGATTTGTACAAAAAAATGACTTTAAATACTGGAATAGAAAAATTAATGAATGGATTATTGAGTTGACTCGGAAAAATAGAGGCTCAAATATAAAGTGGCATGAATCAGAAATTTTGATACCAAAGCAATTCAAACAAACTACTGCTCAACTGGTTTCAAAACATGAAAGAAAGAATAAATCAAATATAGTTTTGTGCCATTTGTGGGTTACCTGCAATTAAGTTGAAAAATCCCTTTAATCCCTTTCTTACTCATATGTAATATTAAAAAAGTATCCAACCACAAAATGAACCGGATTTCACCGGTTATTTTGAGTGTTCGCCTGAGGGAATATGACTGATCAATTCGACAAAGTAGTTGCTGATGTAAAGCGGAAGTTTGGTGACCTGCAAGCCAGCGCAAAGTACTGCGTAGCTGCCCTACCCAAAAATATACCGTCGGCGGGCATCTATCTCTTTTCGGAAAACGGTCTTCCTCTCTATGTTGGCAGAACAAACAGCCTGCGGAAGAGACTTCAGTACCATACAAGAAACAATCATAATCAGGCAACATTCGCATTTCTTCTGGCCAGGCACCAGACTGGCAATTTAAAAGCGTCCTACCGGCCCAAGGGATCAAGGCAGGATTTGCTCACTAATCCGAGGTTCCGTGCTGCTTTTGATGCGGCACGTCAGAGGATTAGAGAAATGGATGTACAATTTGTGGATGAACCAGACCCCATCAAGCAAACGATTCTGGAGGTCTTTGCAGCGTTCCAGACTAAGGCTCGATTTAACGATTTCGACAACCATTGAAAAGCAACAGGGCGAATCGGGTAGCCGGGGGTTTTAATCCCCCAGCCCCCACAACACCCTGCATGCGGGTCCGCACAGGGCGTTTCACCAAGATTACCGGGCCGTGGCCGGGTAATGTACTTTCACCCACTGTTCTTTGACAGATATTAACCCTTGTTCAGATAGCCATTTGTTGGTCATGCCGGTTTGCGCAGCCAGGGTTCTGGCAAAATGCCAAGGCCCTTTGCGGCTGATCGCTGTCATAATGGCCTGTCTTTTGGATGTTCCCAGTTTGAGGAGGTTGCGGACTTTAGTCCGGGCATAGCGCCACTGTTTCCAGTAGCACATCCGTAACCTGCGGCGGAGCCATTCATCTAATCCGGGAATAGGTCGATAGTACTCCGATATCCCGTAATAGTTCATCCAGCCCCGCACGTATTCCGCTAACTTCCTGTAACGGTATTCCATGGAAACAAACCAGCTCCTTCCGGTAAAGAGACGTAACCGCCGCTTGAACTCCCGGAAGGATTTATCACTCCACCTGATTTTGCCACGTACAAATACAAACCCAAGAAAACCACATTCTTTCACGGGAGCTACCTTACTTTTCTTCTCATTGACTTTGAGCCTCAGTTCACGTTCAAGGAACCGTCGGATACTTGCCATCACCCGTGTACCAGCACTAAGACTTTTCACCATAATGATGAAATCATCTGCATACCTGACAAAATGGTGACCACGTCTTTCCAGTTCCTTGTCGAGATCATCGAGAAGGATATTAGCTAGCAGAGGTGAAAGAGGGCCGCCTTGGGGAACACCAGTAGGCGTTGCCTCGCGTCGACCTTTGACCATAACACCGGCTCTCAGATATTTACCGATAAGCTTAAGTACACGCTTATCTGATATCCGGCGGGATACTCGATTCATCAGGACGTCATGATTGACTGTATCGAAAAACTTCGATAAGTCTGTATCAACAGCTATCGTGTAGCCCTGTCCGATAAATTGTTTTACCTGCCGGACACCATCATGAGCCGATCTTCCAGGCCTGAAACCGCAACTTGACGCTGAAAACAAAGGGTCAAATATTAATCCCAGGGCTTGGGCAATGGCTTGCTGGATTATTCTATCCAGCACTGTTGGAATACCAAGTGGACGTTTACTTCCGTCCGGTTTTGGTATTTCAACCCTTAGAACAGGAGAAGGGGCATATGTCCCTTCAACAAGGTTTGAACGTATTTTGGGCCATAGCTCACGAAAGGTATCTGGAAATTGTTCAACGGTTACACCATCGATTCCAGGTGCACCCTTGTTGGCCCTCACCTGTTTCCAGGCACGGCGTATATTTTCTGCCGAAAGAATACGTTCCAGTAGATGACTCTTTGAAAATGGTACTTCCACAGCGCGCTTGTACACTACTCCTCCATTCGGATTCACTGTATATACAAAGCTCATGGTTACCTCCTTTTCGTTTGATGTTCAGTCCTTCACCCTGTCCGGGACATTACTCCCGGCATTTGGCTACTATGACGTCTGCTGACTTCTGCCCCGTCACCCGTCAGGTTACCCTGACAAGCGCAATGAAGCCTCTTTTGCAGGTGCTGACCATTGTTCGTGTCTCACCACCGTCGACAGCAGCCAGTGATGCCTGGGCCTTGGTAACCCGGTATGGCCCAGGCCGGGATTTATTGCAAAAGATGCTCAATGCATGCAAGGCAGATCTCCCCGGATAAGAACGTGAACTTTCACTACACAACCGCAGCATTTACCCTATCTCCTGAATCCAGGGCTTTGTCATGTTGTGCTGACTTACCCGGAGACTGGGCCTTATATGCTGTTTCTGTTCGTCGGCTCATAGTTTTGCTCTCCAACTTCCTTCAGACGGTCCCTCGCGGTTCCGTCCTTGTTTTCGGCTAATACTTGTGTTAACAAAACATATGTTAACAGGACACTTACACCCCATAAATTCACGCCCATGCCAGGCGTACACAACAAAAATGCACCGGGCGAGCCGGTGATTTTGGTGTTCTCCTTTAATAAAGGCTAAATATGGTAAATCGTAGAATTGGTTCAATAAAAGATGAATTGATTTCCAAATCCAAAGAAGCGGCTTTATCAGCCGTGAGG
>Ga0190327_1000013_pt1 | contig 32669 bp, 26 predicted proteins | sample 48720401_MG_FD_161667 | JGI IMG/M metagenome (GOLD analysis project Ga0190327, IMG submission 161667) | Hydrothermal vent sediment bacterial communities from Southern Trench, Guaymas Basin, Mexico - 4872-04-0-1_MG | ecosystem: Environmental > Aquatic > Marine > Hydrothermal vents > Sediment ... | reverse complement strand
CATGCCTCGGCCAGTTTCAAGTTGACCCTGAAAATAATATCATATACCATAAAAAATATGATTTTGCACATTGACATGGACGCATTCTTTGCGGCGGTTGAACAAAGAGACAACCCGACCCTGAAAAATAAACCTGTCATCATATCAGGCAATTCAAAAAGAAGTGTGGTGGCAACGGCAAGCTATGAAGCAAGAAAATTCGGTATTGGGTCAGCCATGCCGGTATTCCAGGCAAAACAAAAGTGTGATCACCTGATTATTGTTCCCGGAAATATGAAAAAATATCGTGCCGATTCAAAAAAAATCATGGAAATTATGTCACATTTTTCCCCTCTGGTGGAACAGGTTTCCATTGATGAGGCTTATGTTGATATTGAAGGGTGTGAAAGACTGTTCGGATCTCCGGAAGATATTGCCCGTACAATTAAAAAACAGATATATAATGAACTGTCTTTAACCTGCTCGGTGGGGATTGCCCCGCTTAAATTTCTCTCCAAGATTGCATCAGATATGAACAAACCCGATGGTATAACCATTATTAAAAGATCCCAGGTAAAAGACGTTGTTTTTTCCCTGCCCATCCAAAAAGTGCCGGGAATTGGAAAAAACACAATGAAAATAATGAAGATATTACAGATCAAAACCCTGGGAGATATCAATAAATTTTCCCTTCCCATATTAACCCGGAAATTTGGTAAAATGGGGCAAAAGTTGTTAGAACTTTCAAATGGTATTGATCCGTCAAAGGTCGAAACCAATTATACGAGAAAATCCATTTCCAGTGAAACAACCCTGTTAAAAGATATCTTTGATTTTGAAACGATTAAACAAATGATACTGGACAGATCTCAAATTGTCGGCAGAGAGTTAAGAAAGAAAAATCTTGTGTGTGAAAATGTGGTTATAAAGCTTAAGTTCTCTGATTTTTCACAAATCACCAGGAGCAAAAAACTGGATACATCCATTTGTTCTTCATCGGCTATTTTTAATGAAGCACTTTCCCTGTATAAAAAAATTCAGTTAAAAAAGAGAATAAGATTGGTGGGTGTGGGTGTCACAGCACTAAAAGATAAAAACACCCCGGTCCAGATGCAGTTGATTCAAGACCTGGACAGGCAGAAAAAACAATGGGAGTCGGTGGATTCAGCTGTGGATTCGATATCGGAAAAATTTGGCACCCATATCATTAAAAAAGCATCATTAAACGAAATAAATTATAGGAGAAAACCTGATGCCGGGAAAAATTCAAATTAAAGTTATTGTCAAAGGCAGAGTTCAGGGCGTTTTTTTTCGGGCCAACACCAAAGATACGGCCGACAGGCTTGGAATCAAAGGATATGTTAAAAATTTACCCAATGGCTCTGTCGAAGCCGTTTTCGAAGGAGAACAATCGGCAGTCACCCAGATGATGGAGTGGTGCCATAAAGGGCCGGTAGCATCAAAGGTTGAACATGTCATGACTGAAAAGGCAGAGGCGTCATCCAATTTTGAAATATTTGAAATCAGATATTAGATAAAAAAGAAAAAACAGTTCAAACTGTCCTATATTTGAATAATTACCGTAATAACAATACCGAAGACTCGTTTGCCTTTAAAAGCCGGGACACTTTACTGCTGGGAAAAACCCTTTCCAGAATTGATTTTTTTCCCATCCACATGGCCATCAATCCCCATCGAACCTTCCGGGAAACAAAGGTTTCAAGATTCGTCAATTTTACCAGTTCAATACATGGAAAAATATCTCTGGTCGAATAGTAGTCGATCAACCAGGACAGTTTCTTTTCAATTTTCCCCTGCACATCTTCACTGTCTGTCAATACCACAATATCCAGATCTGCATGGAAAAGGGTGATCATCTGGCTGACCATTTCCAGGGATTCCTGGCTGATATTGTCATGATCCAGACAGCAAAGCATTTTGTTTATTTTTTTATCTTCTTTGATTACCAGAACAGAACAATCGGCATCCTTTGCCACCTTTAAAGGGACGTCCCCGGCATCCTTCCATGTATAATCCTTTTGGGTGCTACACCCGATAACAATAAGGTCACATTCAGCTTTTTTCGCTTCTTCAAGTATTTCCCTTGAAGGGTTGCCTCTCCTTATCCGGGTAGTGATCTGTTTGTGAATCCCGGTTTTCATATTGCCCTCAGACCGGGATTGCTGATAAGGAGACAATTTCGGATCAAAATATTCTGAAAGCTTTTTGTAATAAGTGTTAACTATATCCGCCATGGCCTTTGATTGATTTGAAACACCTAAAAGTGTAATATCCGCCCATGTGTTTTCTCCAAGCCGTGCCACCTGGGGTAATGCATCAGTACTGTACGAATGTTCATCTGCTGCAAAAAGAATTCTCATATTCACCTCATACTTTAATCTATTTTAAATTCCGGACAAAACAGGATCGGACAAGGAGACATACTGAGCAGTTGTGCCATATAGCTCTGACTTTGCGGGTAAGCAGATATAACCAGTGCATGATCCCTTACAAGTAAAGCAAGCCCGTCCGGAGATCCTTTTACCGTTTTGATCTTGCCAACGGTTTTCCCCCGTTTTAAAAAATCATTTTCAATATCTGAAATTAAGGCTGCATCATTCTCCATAAATACAGCCTCTTCCCATGATGTTTCAAAATGACACACAAAAATATCCGGATCTGCCGGCAGATTGTTAAAGATCTTAAAAAACCAGAGGAGTAAAGATGGAATCGTATCCGGGGTTCCAACAATTTGTATTCCCCGATCCAGAACCACCAGATTTTTCACCAGGAGTGCCGGACAAGGCAGGCTTCTATAAAGCATTGAATCAAGCTTTTGGAAAAACCGGTCCGGTTCAAAAGAATGAAGAAGCCCTTCAATGAAGAGATCATACTTTTTTTGACGTATTTCCTCAAGAATCACCAGATCCCTTTCTCCCGGTATAATCTTGGGTTCAACGGTACTATAATGAAAAAATTCTTTTTGTACCAGCTTTGCAATGTCTTCTCTTGCCTGCTGAACAATTGCATTTTCCCATGTTTCATGCACCCATCCGCTGCCGTGCGAATGCCCGGTTTCATCCATATTCGGGATATGAATCACCTGCATAGTAAACCGGACTAATTTTTCCAACCGGCAGGCATAACGAATGGCAATACTGGAGGCCAGATCCGGCTGTAGTGAAATCAATACATCTTGCATAATTAAAGTTCTCCTGTCCTTTAATCAAGGGGATTTAATTTTCTTCCGCCTGCAACGCATCTTCAGCCTTTTGAATGGCCCCGCGGATTTCCTTTAACTTGAACGGCTTTGCTATAAAATCAAAGGCCCCTTTAGTCAAGGACTCCCTTGCAACCTCCAAGGTTGCATATCCGGTAATCATAATCACCTTTGTTTTTTGACTTTTTTTCCTGACTTCTTCTAGAACCTGTATTCCGTCCACGTCATCCATCCGGATATCTGTAACCACCACATCAAAAACTTTTTCCTTGATCCGATTCAAGGCGGCAACTGGATTAATAAAAATTTCAAGTGTGTGACCTTCTTTTTCAAGGGACGCTTTTAAGCGTTCCCCCACGATTTTCTCGTCATCCAGAACTAGTATTTGAATTGGCACGGTTTATCTCCTTTTTTTTATTCTACCCCCAGGGTAACGTTTGTTGATGATGATTTAACCACTCGAATACTCTTTTGTATTTTCCGCCGCTGCCGATACGACCGGACCACATTAATTAAAATTAGCAGCGTTCCGGTAATACCGCTGGCAAAGAGAAAAAACTTACTGATATTGTTAAAATAAACGTCAAGTCCGGGATCCATGTCAATCAGACCCAGCTGGCGCAGATACATGGGAATGGCAATGGCACGGCTGATGACACACAAAAGGATAATCAAGCTCGTCACCATGCGGATATACCGTTCATTGACAACTTTTACGCCATAAACACCCAGATAGATACCCACCAGCGAACCCAGATACATCAACAGGGTTAAGCGGATATCCACAAACCCCTGGAAGGCATAACTCAATGCCCCGTAAGCACCCATGAACATGGCAAGATACAGCTCCGTGCCGGCGGCAACAGCCGTGGGCACGCCAAAGACGTATATCATGGCAGGCACACCGATAAACCCGCCAACCCCTATGGTTCCCGCCAGGTACCCGGTTGCAATACCCACCACCAGAATAACCCAGAGGCTGACGGTAACATCGGCAACCTTGAAATGGATCATGGGCGGCAGGTTCAGTTTTGCCAGGGCATCGGCAATCTGTCGGGACGGACCGGAATCATCCTCACCTTTCCCCCTGTTTTTAAGGACATCCCGTAACATGGACAATGCCACAACAGATAAAATCAGAGCAAACACAAGACTGATATAAAGGTTGGCGCCTGCCCCTTTTGAGGCCCCGTGTCCGGTGCCTCCCTTAAACAAAAGGCTGTTGATAAACACAGCAACCTGGATACCCACCACGGCCGACCCCAGCACATATATAGCCAGTTTCTTGTCTACATTTCCGGCTTCACCATGTTTATGTGATCCCACCATGGCTTTCCCGAATTTATGGGTGATATTACTGGCAACGGCAACGACCCCTTCAACGCCTAAATTCATCATTCCCGGGGTCATGAAAAAGGCACCGCCGCTGCCGATAAACCCACTGAGCACCCCTCCGATAAACCCCAATAGGACAACCTGAAAAGCGATACTCATATCAATATGTATAAAATTCACGATAAGATGTTCCATAAAATCCTCTCTTTTAATTGTCTAATCTATATCAATAATCTTGAGAACCAGGCCGGTTACTGTACTGTACACATAAGCCACCACCGGCACAAAAAGCGCGACTCCGATGGACGCGGCCCATTTAAATTTTGAATGGAGATCGCCTCCCAAAACATTTAAAATAGGTTTTTGAAATGTAAATACCAGCCAGTAGATTAAAACAGTAGTCAGAATAAAGCCAAGCAGCTTGAATGCCTGGGTTTTTCCAAAAAGAAAACGTGAATGAAGTTCTCCTGATGCAATAACAGGGACTTTGAGCTTTTCCCTCAGGTCCAGACCCAGCTCACGGGTCAAACGGGTAGATGTTTCATTCCCTTTTGAAAGAAACAGATTGCCAAGGACAATCAAAGAATAATTATTATTGTCCTTAACTGCGTCAATCACTTCCCGACCGGCACCGGATATGGGGAACCCTCCTGCAGACCGCCCGAGCGCTACTAATTTTTCCACAGTCCTTGCAAGTCCTTTATCATCGTAACCGGTGTCTGCATCATCATCTTCAACACCGCCGGTATCTGTCTTTAGAGATAAACTGCCGCCTTGATTTTCTATCATAACGGGTATTTGAGACCGATCCTTACCTTCTGAATCCAGCCGTAACAACTCGACAGCAGCTCCCCACCGTTTTGCCAATTGAGTGACCTGATCAAAATTCTTACCCTTGGGATCAAAAGATTCCTGTATCCACAGGATATTTGTTTCCGCCATGGTGCAGATCGTTTCCCGGCATCCGGAAAGCTCCTCAAGTGCCCGGGAAATATGATCTGCAGACGCTTCCTGCCGGGGCATATAGGTAACGGTTACCACTCCGTTAACCGCCCTGACACTTAGATCCATTCCCGATGTTTCTATATGATCGGCAAGATGAATTTTGGCATTGGCAGCCAGACATTTATCATCCATTTTTTGTTGGCTTTCAACCGTGAACTTAAAGTCCTGAAGCAGTGCGGTTTCGTATAAAATGGCGGTGGCATTTTCAATGCTCATGTGCTGTAAATTTAAAAACAAATCATAGACTAAGGGATTTTGAGAATCTTCACGATGAACATAATGGATCCACTTTTTAATATCTTCATCCAGTTTCTCCAGGTAATCTCTTGCCTTTTCCTGGGGAAGATTAAGCTGTTTCATGGCATGCTCAATGCGCATTTCCAAGGCACTGCCAAGGCCGACCCTCAAAAGGCCTGAAATTCCGGGTGAAAGCAGATGCCCTGCCCGTCCGTAATAAATTAGGTTACCGTTTTTTGCTGTTTCGCAAATAGTTTTGGTTACCAGAGCAAGGTATAAGTTTTTTTCCCTGGCCAGGTTTTCACTGATGACAGGAGACTTGATAATTGACGTCTCAAGCCGGCTTAACTTGATCCCGGTTTCATGGGCTTTTTCCACCACCTGGTCACGGCTGTATAGCGGCCATCCCGTTTTTTTGGCCAGATTTTGGGCCAGTTCCCCGCCCGAACCATGGGGTGAACTTGATATCAATACAATCGGCATATTTTTTCACCTTAGTTAAATAGAATTAATATTATTTTTTCCCTTTACTTTAATAATCTGAATGGATAGCCCGAGCTTAATACTTTTAATGGCTGATTCCATCTCGGTATCCCCGGCACCCATCACGATCAGATCAATATGTTCCGTTTTTATAATATTGAGAAGTTCCACCTCAAACCGGTCATTCGCAATATGAAATGACACGGACATTCCTTCTTCACAGGCACAGTGAACCATCTCCAGGCATGCTTTTTCTATAGGCGTTATCTGTTCCTGAGACGAATTCTCCCTTTTAAAAAAAAACACAAAAATCTTTGCCCTGATCCTCTCAGCCAGGGCAAAGGCATGATATAAAGATTTCAGGTCCGAACTGTGCCTGCTAAAGGGAACGAGTATATTTTTCGTATTCACCTATTTCCTTTTCTTATGTTTGGAATATTTATTGTATTGGAACTTGAAGATACATAATCCATGCCACGATAAAAAATATTATAATTTCAATGAGTTGAAGTATTTATAGAAAAAGAAAGAATCTGTTTTGGTTCATATTGAAACAAAACACGAGGGTTGCCGCTATGAACAAAGCTGACAATGAAGCATTGACAGGCGATTACACCAATATTTCAATCTGAAACATTAAAAAATCAATCCAGATTGAACCGTTTCATCTTTCGCCATAAAGTGGTGCGGGGAATTTTCAGGATACCGGATGCCCGACCCTTATGGTGGCCGGTTTGAGTCAGCACTCTCTGGATATAGTCTTTTTCCATCTCTTCTAAGGATTTCAACCCGGTATCCTCAAGGCGGGTAATGGACAGATCCAAAAGATCACCGGGCAGGTCCGTGCATCCAATAATGGGCTTGTCTGAAAGCGCGACAGCCCGCTCGATTATATTTTCAAGCTCCCTTACATTGCCGGGAAAAGGGTATTGCATCAGGATTGCCATTGCTTCCTTGTCCACGGTGACGACCTGTTTGTTAAACAGCGGGTTATATCGTTCCAGAAAATGCTGAATTAATAGAGGGATATCTTCTTTTCTGTCCCGAAGCGGCGGAAGGGTGATTGATACCACTTTCAGACGGTAATAAAGATCTTCTCTGAAATTTTTTTGTTCCACTTCCTGCAAAAGATCATGGTTACCCGCCGCAATCAAACGGACATCCACCGGAAAGGATTTTACGCCGCCCACCCTGATCAAATTTCGTTCCTGAACAAATCTCAAAAGTTTCATCTGCATATTTAAAGGCATCAACCCGATTTCATCTAAGAATATGGTACCCTTGTCTGCTGATTCCAGCAATCCGATTTTGGTGTCCACGGCGCCGGTGAAAGCCCCTTTTTCATGTCCGAAAAGCTCATTGGCAATAAGGTCATCTGTAAACCCGCCGCAGCTGAAGGCAATGAACGGCTCTTCCCTTCGTACGCCAAGAAAATGAAGTGCCCGGGCCACCAATTCCTTTCCCGTACCACTCTCCCCCTGGATCAGGATATTGCAGTTCAGAGAACACACTTTTTTAATCAGCGCCAGTACATCCTGGATGGCCGGGGAGTGACCAATCAGGTATTGTTTCCGGGACTGGTTAAAAAGCACTTTTTTCAGTACCTTCGTCTCTTTTACCAATTGAACGGTTTCAAGGGCCCGCAGGGAAAGGGAAGTCAATTCCTCAATTTTTATGGGTTTGACAACAAAATGGAATGCCCCTGCCTGAATGGCACGAATGGCAACATCTACAGATCCGTAAGCTGTGATGATGATTAACTGGGTCTGTGAAAATCGCTTTTTTATGGTTTTTAAGACTGCCATCCCATCCATCCCGGGCAACCTTAAATCACACAAGACCAGATCAAACAGGACCGTCTCCATTCTTTTCAGGGCAGATTCCCCATCCAAAAAAGTCTCGATCTCAAAATTGGTTCGCCGGGCAAGCCCTTTTTTGATTTCACGGCATGCAATGGGTTCATCATCAATGACGGCCACCTTCATAGGGCTGATATTTTTTTTACACTCCATTCTTACGCTTTTACAGGAAGGAAAATGGAAAAACACGTCCCCTTGCCTAACGTGCTTTTAACGGAGATCCTGCCATTGTGGCTCTGAATAATATTGTAGGTAACAGAAAGGCCAAGTCCTGTTCCCTCGCCCTCTTTTTTTGTGGTAAAAAAGGGATCAAAAATTGAATCCAGTTGTTCCTTTTGGATACCCATCCCTGTATCCCTTACGTCCATTCTTATCCCACCGGATTCAGGGTCGGCCTCAATTGTCAATGTCAGTATTCCCCCATCCGGCATGGCCTGAATCCCATTGAGCAGCAGATTGACCAGTGCCTGCTGAAGCCGGCTTTTATCGATCCTTACCTTTGGCAGGTTTTCCTGAACCCCGACATGAAATTTTACCCGTTTGATACTTAATTCATTTTTAAGCAATCGCTGGGTTTTTTCAATCATTTCTTCCAGGGAAATATTTTCAAAATGACCCTGATCCGTTCTGGAAAATTCAAGCAGGTTCTTCACAATTTCAGTTGACCTTTCAGCCTGGTCCATCAGATCATTGTATAGCTTCATGCGCTCTGCCAACAACAGGGTATCCCCATCTTCGATTAAAGAATCCACAATCAGGGAAATGTTATTAATGGGGTTATTCAATTCATGGGCAATACCTGAAGTAAATGTTCCGATTGACGCAAGTTTGCGGGACTGGAGCAATTGTTCCTGCCCGGCATCAATTTCTACCACCATTTTATTAAACGCCGCAATACACTGGGACACCTCATTTTTTTTTCGGATAACATGTCCGATGGGGTCAAAAACACCCTTGCTCGCATTCTCGGCAGCGATCTGCAACAATGACAGCGGTTTTAAGACATCTTCCCGGGTCATGTGCATAACAAATATCACTAAAAAAATAAATCCGGCAGAAAAAGCAAGGGGCATGATCAGCATCTGCCTTAATACTCTGGCAATTCGGATGTGTTTTTTGTTAATCAATTTTTCACTGAAAGCTGTTAAAACCGCCCCGGTTGCCCGGAGATTTTCCACATCTGAGTCCCCCCCATCCATCGCCTCTTCTGTATGTTTCAAAATTTTATGGTATACTTTTAATGCTACGGCACATTGATTATATTCACTGGTATTCAAAATATCTTTCATTTCCTTTTCCAGGTTTAAAAAGGAATTTTCTGTTTTTGAAAGATAAAAATCCATCTGTCCAAAATGGATGGCATTGCCGGTGAGAAAATAATTTTTTTCATACCGTCTCAGCTCCAGAATATCGCCCTTGAAATCATCCAATTGTTCTATGAGCACTAATTTTTTTTGAAGGGAAAAAATATGATAATAATCTACACAGGTCAGCCCGACTATAAATGAAAAACACACAACAAGAATAATGATCAATCTGTTCCTGATGGTTTGCATATGACTCCTTGAAATAAAATGACCGGATCAGTAAAACTAACTGAAATTCAGGCTTGATAGCTGTTTGTTCTTCTTTAACCCGGCTTTCAAAACAGCGGTATGAACGTCTGCCGCAAGATGAACCGGGCTTTTCCCCCAAAGCGGATCCCAGGAGGCAGGATCTGCCGAACAAAAAAATTGAACCTCAAGACCAAATCGGGTCAATGCCTTTTCAATGGGCATATTTTTAATTTTTTGGGCCGCATTCCATGTCGCACCGCAGGGCGCACCTTTTGAGACCTTGATATTTGTAATAATATCTTTTTTTGTAACGACTTCAATTTCAGGTGTCCCAAACGCCCTGCCGTAATCCCCAAGACACTCCTGCCGGGAAAGAGCACAGCATATTGGCGGGCAGATGGCCTTTCCGGTTGTTATCTTCTTTCCCGAGGCAACCACCGGGATACCCAGTTTTTTACACAGCACACTTAAATCATCGGAAAGATCCTTGTGTTTTAAATAATCAAGCACAATATCGGCTTCAATCTTATCCGGCAAATATTGTGATGTATCATCAAGCACAAGCGGCAATGTCTCATCAATGTCAAATGTTTCAATAATAAATTGTTTTTCACCGAATTTATTAATACCCTCTATTTTACTTTTGCCAGACCCATTCTGTTGGAAAACCATAATTTTCTGCATCGTTTAAAATCCCAGATCTTCATTAACAAGAATAATTTTAATCCTGTTTTTTATAAAACTTTTTTCTGTAATTGTCCAGTAATTACAAATCCTGTCAGGACTGCTGCAATCATGACAAATACCGGTTTTTCGACAGGGTGTTTTCTTATCAAGATTCATAGCATTTACAGGGGCGGTATAATTTTTTATCCGGATCATGGCATCTTCCAGGTCATTTGTAATTTTATTTCTGCCAATGACTAGTAATACGGTTTTCGGGCCCCACATGATTGCTGCGACCCTGTTCCCTACCATATCAAGATTAACCAGCTGGCCTGTTTCAGTGACTGCATTCGTACCGGTAATAAATAAATCTACCATTAAGGATTGTCGTCGCAAGTCCATCATCTCTTCTTTTGAAAGGGTTTGATCATACGTATTGAGTACCTTAATATCCGGATTATCCTTGAGTTCATGGAAAAGGCCAGTGGCAACAAAGGACATTGACCCCCCCCAGGAAACACTTTTAATATCAAGTTTAGGGATAATATCATTGATGGCAATCTCTTTTGCAGCCTTTGCATCCTGAGCAATAAAGACTTCAAAATTATTATTTTCAAGATTCTCTTTTACAGAGTCTAATTTGAGGTTCCAGTAATTATCAACAGGGTTTTTCATTTTTATATCCTTTCTTCTCCATTTTGATAAACTAATAATTCACGACACTATAAACGAAAACTTTGTTTTCATGCAATAAAAATTTATTATTAACACTGCTATGCGAAATAAACGGAGCAATTATACAATCCATCAAAATTTATAATTCCACGCTTATGAAAACCTCAATTCCTTTTTTCTTTGTTTAAGGAAAATATATTTTTTACTTAAAAATAGTTTGTTTGAGGAGATCAAACAATGTTTAAAACACTTTATTCCAAAGGATTTTGGCAGGTTAGAATTTTTTTTTACCAAGCAATTCGGGTATCGTGAGTTTTTGCAGAAAGTTTATCCTTATTTTTATTTAAAAAAACGTTTTTTTTTTGTTGACTTCCGCTTTCGTTCTTAATAATTCATACACTATAACATAAATCGGATTCACTAAATGACTACGATTTTTCTTCTCATTTGGTACGTTACCTGTACTTGACCTGAACTGGGAAAAGCAGACTGCTTTAAGTAAAAATTAAATTTTAAGTTGCAAGATATATATTTTTATTAATACCTGTATTATTCGTAAAAATTTGTAAAAAAGGGAGGTGGTGCCTGTTTATTGTTTTTTACGATTTTTTTAAATTTTGCAATTAAACCGTATATATCCAAAAGGAGATGACCATGAGCGAAAAAGATGTTGTTGAGACCACAGAGGCCCAGATAGCAGTCCATTGGACAGAAGAAGAATATTATTATCCATCCACAAAATTCATTGCTCAGGCCAACCTTACCGATGAAGGAATATTTGACCGGTTCAGTCTGAAAAATTTCCCGGATTATTACACAGAGTTTGCCGAGCTTTTGACCTGGTACAAATATTGGGACGAAGTCTTAGATTCCAGTGACGCGCCCTGTTACAAATGGTTTAAGGGCGGAAAAATAAATGCCAGCTACAATTGTATTGACCGGCACCTGAAAGATAATAAAAATAAAACAGCCATCCATTTTGTTCCGGAACTGGAAGAAGAACTCGTTCAGCATATCACTTACCAGGAACTATATGTCAGGGTGAATGAATTTGCAGCATTGTTAAGGGATACGGCTAAACTCAAAAGAGGTGACAGAGTTACCATCCATATGCCCATGTCAGCAGAGCTTCCCATTACCATGCTGGCCTGCGCAAGACTGGGTGTTATTCATTCTGTTGTTTTCGGCGGGTTCGCACCCAGTGCCAGTGCAGACAGAATTGTTGATTCCCAGTCCAGGGTTTTGATTGTCATGGATGCATATTATAGAAGTGGAAAACTTCTTAACCATAAAGTCAATGCGGACGTGGCTGTTAAAATAGCCGCAGAACAAGGGCAGGTCGTAGATACGGTTCTTGTATGGCAACGATATCCGGGTAAATATTCTTCAGACACACCAATGGTTGAGGGAAGAGATATTTTTGTCAATGAAAAATTAAAAGACCATTATGGTGCCAGGATTGAACCTGAACAGATGTTGAGCGAAGATCCGCTGTTTTTAATGTACACCAGTGGTACCACGGGTAAACCAAAAGGCTGCCAGCACAGCACAGGTGGTTATCTTGCCTATGTCACGGCCATGTCAAAATACATTCAGGATATTCATCCCGAGGATGTTTACTGGTGCATGGCAGACATCGGCTGGATCACGGGCCATTCATTCATTGTTTACGGCCCCCTTGCATTGTGTGCATCTTCTGTTATTTTTGAAGGGGTCCCCACCTATCCGGATGCGGGTCGATCCTGGAGAATTTCCCAGGAGCTTGATGTCAATATTTTCCATACCGCACCCACGGCCATCAGGGCCTTAAGAAAACTCGGGCCCGATGAACCCGCCAAATATAACTATCATTTTAAACACATGACAACCGTTGGCGAGCCCATCGAACCGGCCGTATGGAAATGGTATGAATCTGCGGTAGGCAAGGGAGAAGCCATTATTGTGGATACCTATTGGCAGACAGAGAACGGCGGATTCCTCTGTAGTACCGCACCCGCTCTCAAACCCATGAAACCGGGCAGCGCAGGCCCTGGTGTTCCCGGTATCCATCCGATTATCTTTGACGAGGATGGCCATGAAGTTGTAAAATCCGGAATTGCCGGTAATATCTGTATCCAGAATCCCTGGCCCGGAATGTTCCAGACCATCTGGGGAGACCGGGACCGGTTTGTTGAGACTTATTTTGCAAAATATAATACAAAACCCGACAGCAAGGACTGGAGAGACTGGCCATACCTTACGGGTGATGCCGCGACCATGTCTGAAGACGGTTATTACAGAATCCTCGGCAGAATTGATGATGTTATCAATGTGTCAGGACACCGTCTGGGAACAAAAGAAATTGAGTCTGCCGCCCTGCTTGTAGAAGAAGTGGCTGAATCCGCAGTAGTACCCGTTGCCCATGAGATCAAAGGCAAGGAGCCTGATCTGTATATTGCGCTTAAACCCGGCATCCCTGCAACGGATGAACTTGCAAAAAAAATCTCAGACAAAATCTGTGAGCAGATCGGGAGAATTGCCAAACCCAGAAAAGTATGGCTGGTTTCGGATATGCCGAAAACGAGGTCAGGAAAGATCATGAGAAGGGTGCTGGGTGCGATTTCCAATAAGGGAGACGTGGGAAATGTCATGACCCTTGCAAATCCTGAAGTTGTAGAAGAAATCAAAAATCTGGTTGATAAATAATTTATTTGTTGAAATTTGGGGAGAGTGTCCTATGTCGAATTTGTACGATCAAGCGTATGATCAATCCATAAATGATCCCGATGGATTCTGGGGAGCCATTGCCGAAGACTGCCACTGGTATAAAAAATGGGATAAAGTACTGGATGATTCAAACAAGCCTTTCTACAGGTGGTTCACAGGTGGAGAAACAAATACCTGTTATAATGCAGTTGATCTTCATGTGGATAACGGTATGGGGGATCAGGATGCTATTATTTATGACAGCCCGGTAACGAATACCATTAAAAAATATACCTATTCCGAGTTGAAAGATATTGTTGCAAAATTTGCCGGGGTTCTGGCATCTAAAGGCGTCGGCAAGGGGGACAGGGTGGTTATTTATATGCCCATGATCCCGGAAGCCGCTTTTGCAATGCTGGCCTGCGCCAGGATCGGTGCGGTCCATTCTGTGGTATTTGGTGGATTTGCAGCCAATGAACTTGCCACCCGTATTAATGATGCCAAACCCAAAGTGATTGTATCGGCATCCTGTGGTATTGAGGTGAAAAAGATCATTGAATACAAGCCGCTTTTAGATGAGGCCATTGAATTGTCTGATGCCAAACCCGATGCCTGTATTGTTTTACAACGGCCCCAGGCCCGGGCAGAGTTGATAGACGGCCGGGATTTTGACTGGGCCGATGAAATGGCAGCAGCAGTTCCTCAAGATTGTGTTCCTGTAAAAGCCACTGACCCGCTTTACATCCTTTATACTTCCGGCACAACCGGACAGCCCAAAGGGGTTGTAAGGGATAACGGCGGTCATATGGTGGCGTTAAAGTGGACCATGGGAGCTATCTATGGGGTTGATAAGGGTGACGTATACTGGGCAGCCTCAGATATCGGCTGGGTCGTCGGTCATTCATATATTGTCTACGGCCCTCTTCTTAAGGGATGTACCACTATCCTTTTTGAAGGAAAGCCTGTGGGAACGCCGGATGCATCTGTGTTCTGGAGAGTTATCTCCCAGCATAAGGTAAAAACCCTTTTTACAGCCCCCACAGCATTCAGGGCAATTAAAAGGGAAGATCCACGTGCTCAACTAATGGCTGATTTTGATTTATCCTGCTTTAATTATTTGTTTCTGGCAGGAGAAAGACTGGACCCGGATACCTTGTCCTGGGCAGAGAACGCTCTAAGAGTACCTGTCATTGATCACTGGTGGCAGACAGAGACCGGTTGGGCCATTGCAGCCAATTGCGTGGGACTCCATCAATTTGATGTCAAACCGGGATCGCCCACAAAAGCGGCTCCGGGATGGAACCTGGCTGTTCTGGGAGATGACGGAAACCCGATCGGTGCAGGAGATATCGGTGCTATTGTTGTTAAACTACCGCTGCCTCCGGGCTCATTGCCCACGCTCTGGCAGAAGGATCAACGATATATTGATTCCTATCTGAGCGTATTCCCGGGATATTATGAAACGGCTGATGCAGGGTTTATTGATAAAGACGGCTATGTCTTTGTCATGGCCAGAACAGATGACATCATCAATGTTGCCGGTCACAGACTGTCCACCGGCGGCATGGAAGAAGTCATTGCAGAACATCCGGATGTGGCCGAGTGTGCGGTCATGGGTGTTGAAGACCAGCTTAAGGGCCAGATACCCCTTGGGATGATGGTGCTGAATGCCGGTGTTGAAAAAGACCATGATGAGGTGGTTAAAGAAGTCATTGCCCTGGTCAGAAGCAAGATCGGCCCTGTTGCATCCTTTAAGACTGCCATGGTGGTCAAACGACTTCCCAAAACAAGATCCGGCAAGATCTTAAGGGGTACCATGCGGGCCATAGCTGATAAAAAAGATTATAAGGTTCCTGCTACTATTGATGATTATACCTCCCTGGATGAAATCGAAGACTCCTTAGGCAAAATCGGATATGGCAACAAGGCATAAAATTTTTAAACATAAAAGAAAGGGGACAGAGTTAAACCCTGTCCTCAATCACAAATTAAAGGAGGTGGTGTGATATGCCCTGATTATCCAGTTTTAAATCTGATAATCATGAAGTGATCCATCCAATTCGAAAGACATTATGATACAGGAGGAGAAATTTTTATGGAACCGAAAACTTGGGTATTTCTATTGTTGGGAATATACATTATTTATTGTTTCTGGTGGGGTTTAAAAGGATTCTTTACTGAAAAAACCGCATCAGGTTATGGAATTGCAGGGCGTTCCATCCCTTTCATCGCATTTTTAATGGCTGCAACGGCTGCTTCTTTTTCCGGGTGGACATTTGTAGGGCATCCAGGTTTGATCTGGAAGGTGGGGCTGGTCTATGCATTTGCCTCGTTCTACGTCTTAACCATTCCCATTACAGGCGCCTTTTTTGCCAAAAGAAACTGGCTCATGGGTAAACGTTATGGCTTTATTACCCCGGGTGATATGTTTGCCTATTACTATAATAATGAATTCGTTCGATGGCTGACGGTTCTGGCAGCGCTTTTATATTCAATCTTTTATTCAGGCATTCAGCTGATCGCAGCATCAAAACTATTTTACTGGGTAGCCGGCGTACCCCCAACCATCGGTCTGATATTTATGGCCTTTATTGTTTGGTTTTATGTGGTTACCGGTGGCCTCAAAGCCAGTACCTGGGTAGGTGTTCTCCAGTTTGTGCTTCTCGTCGGCGGTATCATACTCCTGGGATTTTATGTCCTCAGAGCACCTATTTTTGGTGGCTGGAGCGGTTTTTCAGCCTCAGTAAAAGCCCTTCCTTCTAACTTTTCGCAAGTGCCAGGGGTTATCCACTTTGGACTTGGCGGCGGTTGGACGGCCGTGATGGTTTTGACCTATATGTTTGCGCTTATGGGGATTCAGTCATCCCCGGCTTTTATTCTGTGGAACTTTGGTATTAAATCCCCGAAACCCTTGGCATGGCAGCAGGTTTTCATGTCAACATTTGTTGTGGGTATCTGCTTGTTTTTCTTTTCAGCTTTCCAGGGAATGGGTGCTAAAATACTCGAACTGTCCGGTGAAATGATCATCGCCAATAACGGTGATGTTGTGCCCAAACTGATGACTAAATTTTTGCCCGGCCCGGTTCTGGGTCTTGTTTTCCTTGGCGCTATTGCCGCCATCCACTCTACCTCCGCTCCCTATATTGGTACCGGTGGTACCATCATCCAGAGAGATGTCTGGTGGAGATATGTCAGAGGCCAGAAAGGCAGCCATAATGAACAGATCTGGACCAATCGTGTTATGGCCACACTCTTAACATTGGCCGCTGTTGTGGTCAGCCTGACCTCATCGGATGCCATTGTTATGATTGGCGGGTTTGCAACGACCTTTGGTACCATTATGTACCTCATGCTCTGCGGTGTCCACTGGGGATTTAAATTTCCCAGCATCGGCGCAGCCCTGGGTCTTTTAGCCGGTATTATTGTGAATATGTTAACCTATTTTGTCTGGAAATACCCCTTATCCATGCATACCGCCTTCTGGGGCATTTTTGCCGGTTTTGCTGTGGCCTATGGCTGCCGGGCGCTTGGATTCAAAAACACAGAAGAAACCGATGCGCGGCAAAAAGAAGTCAGAACATGGCTTGACAGCATTGACGGACCTTCTGAGAGTGGTAAAATATGGCGTTCCCGGATGAAGATTATTATTCCGATATGGTATTTCTTTGCTCTTGGACCTGGTATTATGCTGGGTAACTCTGCCTTTACCTTCTGCGGATTCCCTGCATTATGGGCATGGCAGATTGTCTGGTGGATCATTGGTATTATCATGATGTGGGCACTTTGCTTTAAAGCTGAAATGGCTACCACTTCTGAGGAACAGATCAGACGTGCAGATGTTGAACTCATGGACGTAACCAAAGAAGCAGATGATATGGCATAAGGTATGTTGCATCAAATTTTTTAAGGAGGACATATTATGGCGTTAGAAGATAAATATCTCATCGCAACAATCATATTTTGTATTGTGTTTACTGCCAGTTTCGGCTGGGGTTGGTGGGGATAAACCCTACTTAAATAAACATTAAATCTTAAAAAGAAGAATTCCATGATGAATCCTTATTATCATGGAATTCTTCCTGTCTTTGGATTAAATGAAGCAGACCAACCGATTCTGGAAATTCATTTTTTTTACCCTGCTTGCAACAATCGTTGTTATCAGCGGGATTTTATTTTTTTTATGGCAGACATTGAGTGAAGATGAAAGCCATATTCTTGTTACCATCACCAGCGATCATTTCTTATACATTATCAGCGCTATTTTTATTTGTGCTTTTGTAACGTTTGCCGGGCTTGAGTTTATATTTATTTTCTACATCGAGCCGGTCAAAAAAATCTCTGCTGAAGCCTCCATGATTTATTCATCCAACCCTTCCCACCGATTAGACATCACCGGTAGCAAAGATATTAATAATTTAACCTCCGTTATTAATAATTTTGCCGATATGTTTGAAAATCTGAACAAAAATATTACCCAACAGATACTGGTTGCCAGAAAAGAAACTGAAAAAGAGAGAAATTTATTAGCCGCTATTATGGCTGAACTCCCCCAGGGGGTCATTATCTGCAATACAAGCGGCAGGATTTTACTGTTTAATTCCCTTGCCAAAAAAATATTTACACAAGAAACCCGTTCAAACAGAGTTGAATATTTTATCGGGCTTGGCAGGTCCATATTTCACCTGATTGATAAGGGACTCATCGCCCATGCCGTTGAAGAAATTGAAGAACACCTGAATAATGACCAACAGAGTGTGGCGTCTTATTTTATTACCCCCATTCATGCCGATCATCTGATCAGTGTTGAGACCATCCCCGTTCTTGATCAGGAAAGGCAGATGACCGGTTTTATTCTCACCTTTCAGGATGTGACCGATGACATCAATCAATATGATAAAATTCATGAAACGCTTACGTCGTTACAAGAAAACGTATCAAGACATATGGGACGGGTAAAAGAGGTATTAGATCCGTCCGGACAATATCAACTCATTAAAACAATTGATCATCTGACCCGCAAGTTTGATCAGGTTACGGATAACGTTCTTGATATCATACTAACCAAAGTGCCCTTAACAAAACTTTTTTTATCAGATTTTTTCTATTCACTGAAACGAAGACTTGATTTCCGGCATGGAATAAAGCTGAATATTACCAATCAAACCGGAAATAACAGGATGCTGGCTGACACATATTCATTTACGGCAGCATTGGTTTTTCTGTTTAAAAATCTGTCGGACCTTTGTCTTGAGAATGAGTTTAATATGTCGTCTCTAAAAAAAGGTGATACGGTAATCTTTGAAATAACGTGGCAGAATACTCCCATTAAGAAAGATCGGATCGAAAGGCTGTTATCCAAACGGATCAATGCCCTGCCCAGTCTTTTTTATGTTTTAAAACAGAACAAAGCCTTGTTTCAGGTCATTTGTGAAAATCATGACACCTGCTCTCAAGTTAATATTATTACCCAGGCGGAGTTAAAGACGCCCTTAAAAGAGAAACAACGTTCTGCTATCATTGCAGGTAGCAGACCTGAATTTTATGATTTTGACCTGTTCAAGGCCGGAGAAGAAAACATTGATCTTCTGGATACCGGTTTAAACAATATTACCTATACGATTTTTGATACTGAGACAACCGGTTTGAATCCGGATGGCGGTGATGAGATTATAGCCATTGCTGCTGTTCGAATTGTCAACAATAGAATTGTATACCAGGATATTTTTGAGGAACTGGTAGACCCGAAAAGAGATATTCCTATAGAATCTTATAAAATTCATGGTATTAATTATGAAATGTTAGTTGGGAAAAAAGATATTAATACTATTTTACCTGTATTTAAAAAATTTACTTCAGACACGGTGCTTGTGGGGCATAATATCGCTTTTGACATGAAAATGTTAAAAATCAAGGAAAAGACCACCCATATTAAATTTCCAAACCCTGTACTGGATACGCTTCTTTTATCTGCAATCTTGCACCCCCTTCACAAACAACATGATCTGGAAAATATTGCAACCCGTCTGGGGGTTAATATTATCGGACGGCACACAGCCCTTGGCGACACCATAGCCACAGCGGAAATTTTTTTAAAGTTGATTCCCATTTTAAACAGCAATGGCATCCTGACCCTCAAAGATGCCATTAAAGCATCTAAAAAAACGTACTATGCACGGTTAAAATATTAGTTGGATTATTTGTTGTTTAAATGATACTTGAGTGAACATTAACCGCTAACATTAAAAAGGAGTGACCTATGCCGCGTCGATGGTTTCAATTTTTTGGCTTCTGTTTTCTTTTCTTTGGGATTATTTTATTTTGTGTTGTTTTGGGGGGATACACCAGTTTTTGGAGATCTCAAAATAGAATTGAAGCTTCAAAGTCACTTCTGACGGAGGCTTGCCAAAAAAGGTTGGCGTTGTTACCCGGACTTATTGAAATAGCAAAAAAAAGCAAGACACAAACAGATAGGCCAAGGATAAACCAAACAGTCCAAAAAGCAGATAAGATTTTGCAATTGGTCATTTCTCAAAAAACACCCCTTGAAAAGGAATTGATCAAAGAATTTGAAATTTCCCAGTCAAAATTGACGCGCCAGTTAAAAGACCTTTTCACTCGATGGGAAGGGTCTCCTGATAAAAATCAGTCCAAACAATTTGATGCCTTGAGAGACCTTTTTTTTACAGCCCAGAACAACTTGTTTGTGGCAAGACAAAGATATAACGATGAAGTAAATTATTTTAATACAAGAACAACAGCGTTCCCGGCGTTTTTGTTTGCAAAACTGTTTGGATTTGATAAAATGGAATATATAGAAATTTCAAAAGATCTGTTTTTGCCTGCACAAAAAATTTTTGCACCAAATAATATCATGAGTTTAAAAAAAGGGTGAATTTCATTTGAAAAAAGAATCACAGATGTATCCATTCTCAATGCTTTCAAAGAAAGATCAGGAGGAATTGGCCCCCGCATTTTCCTATGAAAAAATCAAAGAGAATACGATTTTCCTTGAACAGGAAATTACAAGGGTTGAAAAATTCTATATCCTCTCCAAAGGTCATGCTCAATATTATTATGAACTGAACAATACAAAAATTTTGACGGGTGAATTACAGCCGGGAGATAACTTTGGCGGACTTTCAATTCTATTGAATGATTCGGTTTCCATCAGATCTTTAAAGGCGCTTGAAAATTGTGTTTTTATAACACTTAAAGCAGATTTTTTTTTAACCATATGTAAGGCAAATCCAAAGTTTCAAGATTATTTTACCAATGAATTCGGCAAAGGCATGCTGAACAAATCCTTTGCCGGAATTATTTCAAGACAGATAAAAGACAAGGAATTTAACCTGCCCTTTTTCAATCGACCCATCCGAACCATTTTTAAGCCCAATATTATCACCTGTCCGAGTGAGACCAGTATTGAAAATGCTGCGATTAAAATGAGTCGGAGCAATGCCAGTGCTATTCTGATAAAAAAAGATAAGCGGACCATTCAAGGGATTGTCACGGATGCAGACTTAAGGGAAAAAGCCATAGCAAAACATGTGGATCTGTCCCAACCTGTCTCAAAGATCATGTCATCCCCCATTGTTTCTATTTCCGCAGACTGTCAGGTGTTTGAAGCCTTTTTATTCATGATCGAAAAGGATAAACGGCATTTGGCAGTTTATGGTCAATCCGGTGATATTACAGGTATTGTCAGTGAAAAAGATCTTATATCCGCCCAGACAAAATCAACCTACCTTCTGATAAAAACCGTTAAATCAGCCCAGACCATTCAGGAAATTGAAAACATTCATTCAAAACTTGAGAAAATGCTTCTTGACCCCATAAAAAACGGTGCCAGCCCTGAGTACACCACCCGCTTGATTTCTACATTTTCAGATGCCATCATCGATAAGATTATCAGATTTTCTCTTGATAAAATAGGCCCGGCACCCTGTAAATTTGTATTTTTAACCATGGGGTCGGAGGGCCGGGAAGAACAGACGCTGATATCTGACCAGGACAACGCCATTGTCTATGAAGACACGGAACACCCCGAAGCGGCAAAACAATATTTTGACACGCTTTCACAACTCATCTGCGATCAATTGGATATGGCAGGATACCGGTTTTGTGACGGCAATAATATGGCAAAAAATCCGAAATGGTGCCAGCCATTATCCAAATGGAAAAAGTATTTTAATACCTGGATTCGAACCTCAAATCCTGAAAATCTTCTTCATTCCAGTATATTTTTTGATTTCAGGGGAACCTGGGGTGATATGGCCCTGGCAGATGAATTAAAAGCGTATCTTCTGGGTGCCATAGGAAGCTGGGCAGGGTTTTTAAGAAATCTTACCGAAAATACGCTTTATTTCAAACCACCCATTGGTCTTTTTGGCAAATTTGTAGTAAAAACCCAGGGGGAACAAAAAGGATCTCTGGACATAAAACTGGCCATGCTGCCGCTTATTGATTTTACAAGGGTCTATGCCCTTAAAAACGGTATTTCTCAAACCAATACATTGACAAGGCTGTTCAGGCTCTATACCCGGCATGCATTAACCAACAAAGAATACACAGATATTGTCAAGGCCTATAATTATATGATGCAATTACGGTTTTTACGACAGATCACCACCATTATGGACGAAGAAAAAAGCCCTGATAATTATATCAACCCCCATAATCTTTCAGTCCTTGATCAAACCCTGTTAAAAGAAATTCTTAAAATGATTGAAAAACTTCAACAAAAACTGAGTATAGAATTCACCGGAGTGGCTTAATCCTGTTTTTTTATTTTTATCTTAGTTGGTCGGGCCATTTCTTATCTGCATAACGCCTGAACCTTCCGACTCGACCTTGATCACCAGTTTTTTCCCTGTATTTATCCCGAAATAATCCCTTCCGGCAACAACCATATGGGGCAGCACAATCCGTAAATCACCAACACTTCCTTCACTTTTTAAAGTGGTTTTCCATAGTTGAGAATGGTCTTTTATGTCATAGGCCTCTAAGATTAAAAATCTTGCATATGTCGTGTTGCTGGTGGTTACAGTTTTTGTCGTAGGGGGGACATTTATCCATGTCCATCCGACCGGGTAACTGTATCCGCTGGAAGTTGTATATGTGTTGGTGGAGGTCTCTGTTTTAGGGTTCCCTATGCCATATGCCAGCCGGATCAGCAGATCTGCCTCTTCTTTATTGTCTGCACGCTTATATCCTTTCTGTGACAGTGACAGAGCAGTTTCTATATGCCGGGCAAACTCTTTGAATTGCAGGTCATTATCACTGACATTTTTCATGGCAGATGTCAGGAGATACGTTTTTCCGTTTAACTCAGCGCCAGCATCAGCTATCGAGTCAACTGATACATGGTAATACACGCGGGGTGCTACATAGGGAGTAGGAGTGGTAGCACACGCGCTTAACAACAGGATAAATATGGTAAAAACACCTGAGATTGATACGGCAGTCTTTATTCTTTTCATGTTTCCTCCAGCCTTGTTTGCTTTTTTTCTTTAATCAAGTTTCAAGTCGATTTTCAGTCGGTTAATTATTTCTTCTTTTTTTACGGTATTGTCAAGTTTATTGAGTGAAAACGGGATATTTACCATAGGGGATTTCATCAATTGTCCTATTAAACCGTTGTTCAGTAACGATGGAGCCCCATTGCTCACCAGTTCTTTCCTCTGATAAGCTGAAACCATATTTTTCATAAAGGTGTCTCGCTGAATCCAACCCCTGAAATGTCCAAAGATATACACTATCGTATCCATTTGTTTCGAAAAACTTTCCATACCATCTACTTTCTATAAATGCATAACGCAAAGCTGACTTTATCCCATGTAAGTGAGTCTTTTAAATAAAATGTCTTCTATGTTACGTCTTGAATCAATAATCAATAATACAAATACTTTTAAATCTGTTATTTTAAACATAATTCTCCAAGGGGGTACAATCAATTCTCGATACTGCATGATACCTTGGTCTCTAAGCTCTGGGACAATACGGCATCTTTCAGGCATAGTATAAAGACTTGATGATTTTTTTTTAATCTTTTGGAAAATTTGCAACGCATTTGCAGGGCTATCAGTTGCGACATGGTCAATTATATCTATTAAATCTTTTTCTGCAACACGAGCCCATACAATTTCATAAATAGGTGCCATCTATTTAAGCTTACCTTTTAGCGAGCTTTCGAGTGTATCGAACATTTCCTCTTGAGATTTAATTTTCCCATTTTTAAGATCTGATTCCCCCTGAGAAAGAGCCTTTAATATTCCAATTGCGTTACGCATGTTCTCATAACTTTCAGGATCTTGAAGAACAGCACGCGGTTCACCATTTTGGGTAATAATAACAGGGCGATGGGTGTCATTTATTTGATTTAACAAATCTGCCGCTCTTGATTTTAAGTATGTAATCGGTTTTATATCACTTGTAATATTCATAATTTCACCTCCAGTCTGAATATGATATCATATATAGACCGGACGTCAAGAATAATTTCATTTCAGCCAGTTGCGAACGTAAAGCTGATTACCCTGTAACCAACTAAAATAACGATATCGAGATTGTAATGTTCTACACGCTTGGTTTGGTTTTTCCCTTTGTCAGGTATACAGTGGGTAAAAATTTATTTGCTTTTTTGTAACACACTTTTTGCGGTATCTTGTTCTTGTCTAATGAATTGAAATCATTTGGAATTTGCTTTGATGAAATATTTTCTTATTGATTAATAAGTAAAATACTGTTAAATTTCCACCCTTGAAATTTGGAATATAGGGAATTCAACGTTAATGAGCTCAAATAATATAGACAAGACACTTTTAAAACAAATTAAAAAACGCAGGACCTTTGCGATTATCAGTCATCCTGATGCCGGAAAGACCACTTTGACAGAAAAATTATTGTTGTTTGGCGGTGCCATCCAGCAGGCGGGTGCGGTTAAATCAAGAAAAATTGCCAGGGCTGCTACCAGTGATTTCTTGTCGATTGAACAGGAAAGAGGCATCAGTGTGTCGTCTTCTGTGATGAAGTTCACCTATCAAGACTATGAAATTAACCTTCTGGATACCCCCGGGCATAAAGATTTTTCTGAAGATACCTATCGGGTTTTGACGGCTGTGGATTGTGCGGTCATGATCATTGACAATGCAAAAGGGGTTGAACCCCAGACCCAGAAATTGATGGAGGTCTGCCGGATGCGAAATACGCCGATTATTACCTTTATTAATAAACTGGATCGTGAAGGCCTTGAACCGCTGGATATTTTTGAAGATATTGAAGATAAACTCCAGATAGAATGTGTCCCTTTGACCTGGCCCATTGGTATGGGAAAGAGATTTAAAGGCGTTTATAATCTTGAAAAAAAAGAGCTGGGTATTTTTTCTCCCGGGTTTACCCCTAAGGATAATGACGGCGTTTTTATTGATGATCTGACAGATTCAAGGCTGGATGAGCTGATTTCTGAAACCCAGGCAAAACAACTCAGGGAAGATGTGGAGTTAATTGTTGGTGCATCCGACCCCTTTGATCATGATTTGTATTTAAATGGCACTCAGACCCCTGTTTTTTTTGGATCGGCCATTAATAATTTTGGTGTCAGGGAAATGCTGGATGCATTTGTTAAAATTGCACCACCGCCGGGAAAACGACCCACGGCTACAAGAGATGTAGAGCCCCATGAAAACGAATTTTCCGGATTTACATTTAAAATTCAGGCCAATATGAACCCGGAACATAGAGACAGGATTGCTTTTTTCAGAATTTGTTCCGGAAAATTTACAAAAGGGATGAAAGTAAAACATCATAGAATCGAGAAAGAGATCAAACTCTCCAATGCCACTATTTTCATGGCCCAGGAAAGGAATAATATTGAAGAAGCTTATCCAGGTGATATTATCGGGATACATAACCATGGAACCATCAAAATCGGTGATACCTTTACGACCAAAGAACCTTTGAAATTTTTAGGCATTCCGAATTTTGCTCCCGAGCATTTCCGTCGGGTCATATTAAACGATCCTTTGAAGGCAAAGGCGCTGACAAAGGGCTTGACCCAGCTGTCAGAAGAAGGGGCCATACAGGTGTTCAAGCCTTTAATTGGGAACATGCATATTGTCGGTGCGGTTGGTGTGCTACAGTTTGAGGTGACTATGGCACGGCTTAAAGCAGAATATAATGTGGCGGCCAGCTATGAAACTATTGATTTATCCGTTGCAAGGTGGGTAACATGTAAAGATGACAAAATATTGAAAGAGTTTAAAAAGAAGAATGAATCCAGCCTGACCCTGGATTCCGAAGGATGGCTGACCTTTTTGACAACCAGCGAGTATCAGCTGGGATTCGCCATGGAAGAGTGGCCGCAGATAGAATTTCATAAGACAAGAGAGCATAATTGATTAACCTAACTTAGACAAAGGAAACAAAAATGACAGATCAACGAATTTTTAATTTTAATGCTGGTCCTGCTGCTTTACCCTTACAAGTTCTGGAAGAAATACAAGCTTCTTTTCTAAATTTTAATCAGTCCGGCATGTCCATTACAGAGGTCAGCCACAGGTCTTCTTATTTTGATGAGGTTATCAACGATGCAGTTGAACGGACAAAAAAACTTTTAAAACTGGATGACCAGTTTCATGTCCTTTTTATACAAGGTGGGGCCTCTCTTCAATTTGCCATGATTCCCATGAATTTTCTTTCCAAAGATGACACGGCAGATTATGTCAATACCGGCACATGGTCAACCAAAGCAATAAAAGAAGCCGCAATTCTAAAAAAGAATCACACGGTTGTTGCGTCCTCGGAAGATAAGGATTTCTCATATATCCCCCAAAATATTCAATTCTCAAATGATGCTAAATATGTTCATCTGACATCCAACAATACTATTAAGGGAACCCAGTTCCATGAATTTCCGGATACAAACGGTGTGCCCATTGTCTGTGACATGTCTTCAGATATTTTTTCACGACCCCTTGATATGGAAAAATTTGGTTTAATATATGCTGGTGCTCAGAAGAATCTCGGGCCATCCGGTACCTGTATGGTCATTATCCGGCAGGATATGTTGGATATGGCAAATGCTGGCCTGCCGTCCATGTTAAAATACTCTACCTATTCATCCAAAAATTCCATGTATAATACGCCGCCCTGTTTTGGCGTATATACAATTGATCTTGTATTGAAATGGATTGAAGAAGAGATGGGCGGGATTGAAAAGATGGAAGAATACAATATAAAGAAAGCAGGTCTTTTATATGATTTTATCGATTCCAGTTCCTTTTACAGAACCACAGCAGCAAACGACTCAAAATCTTTAATGAATGTGACCTTCAGGCTTCCTGACGAAGATCTGGAAAAATTGTTTGTCGTTAAAGCCACTGAAAACAGGCTTGGCGGACTTAAAGGGCATCGATCAGTTGGCGGATGCCGGGCCTCCATTTATAATGCAACCACCATGGAAGGTATTAATGCGTTAATTCGGTTTATGGAGTCCTTTGAAAAGGAGAACAAATAATGAAAGTCCTTGTCAGCGATAAAATGGGGGAACCTGGGTTAGAGATATTTGAAAACCAGGAAGGTATCGAACTTGACGTAAATACAGGGCTTACGCCTGATGAGCTTAAGGAGATTATCGGTAAGTATGATGGTCTGGCCATCCGGAGTGCTACGAAAGTCACAAAAGAGATTCTTGATGCTGCCACAAATCTGAAAGTGATTGCAAGAGCCGGCATTGGTCTTGATAATGTTGATATTGATGAAGCCACAAAAAAGGGTGTGGCGGTTATGAATACTCCGGGTGGAAATACGGTAACCACAGCGGAACATGCCATTGCCATGATGATGGCGTTGACAAGGAATATCCCTCGGGGCACCCAGTCTTTGAAGGAAGGGAAATGGGATAAAAAACTGCTCCAGGGAAGAGAAATCAGTAATAAAACATACGGTGTTATCGGGTTTGGGAATATCGGCTCCATTGCCGCTAACCTTGCAAAAGGGTTGAGGATGAAAGTCATTGTATTTGATCCCAATATTTCTTCCGAGCATATTGAAAAGGCCGGATTTGAATACGTCTCTTTAGATGAATTGTATGAACGATCTGATTATATCACTATCCATGTTCCTAAAATGGATGCCACGATTGATTTGCTCGATGCCGAAGCGTTTGCCAAAATGAAAGATGGCGTCATGGTCATCAATTGCGCAAGGGGAGGGATTATTAATGAGTCTGCCCTTTATGATGCCATCCAGTCCGGAAAGGTTGCAGGCGCTGCCCTTGATGTGTTTTCCACCGAACCTCCGGAGATCATCCTTTGTTAACGCTTGACCAGGTCATTGCCACCCCTCATCTGGGTGCATCCACTAAAGAAGCCCAGACAAATGTTGCCGTTGCAGCCGCTAACCAGATTATTGCCTATCTGCTGCATGATACCGTCATCAATGCGGTCAATGTGCCATCGGTTACCGGAGAAGTGTTAAAGCAGCTTAACCCCTTTTTATATCTATCTGAAAAAATGGGTATAATGCAGGCACAGATTACAAAAGGGGGGATCAAGGAAATCAATATTGAATATATTGGCAAATTCCCTGATTTTGATTTGAAACCCATTACCATATCCGGTATTAAAGGATTGCTGGCTCAATTTGTTCAACATGACGTCAATTCTGTTAATGCGATTTCTTTTGCCAATGAGATGGGGATTAAAATTTCAGAATCAACGTCACAGGAAGCAGGGAATTTTTTAAATCTTATACGGATAACAATTGTATCGGAAGAAGAAACCAATATCGTTGAAGGGACCATTTTCGGTAAAGATGATGCCCGAATTGTCAGGATTAATAAGTTCCGGTTGGAGGTCATTCCCCAAGGACATCTCAGTTTGATTCATAACCATGACAAACCCGGCTCCATCGGCTCCATGGGTATGACCCTGGGAAAACATCATATTAATATTTCCCGTATGATGGTGGGGAGAGAAGAAGATGGTCAGAGGAACATCATATTTTTGAGAACAGATACCTCTATTCCTCCTGAAGTTATTAAAGAAATTGAGGACCTGGAGCTTGTCATCAGTATGAAAACCTTTGAATTGTAGCTGTGATACTGTTGGAATGATATTGTTGAAATGATAGATCCAAAAAGAAAGATACCCTATAACTACACCTCAGCCAGCGATGACCAGATTATCAACCATCTTTTCGGATCTAAACTGCTTCATATCGTTGAGACACTTGAACCCAAAAAAGAATCCGGCAGATCCGCCAGACTCCTTTACAGGTTTATGGGGGATTTGTTTATTCTTCAGAGAAATCCCTTTCTTTTCCAGGAGCTTGTTGAGCATCCACACCAGCGAAAGAGGTTGTTTTTTGAATTTGAAAACGACCTTGCCACCATTGAAAAACATGCTGGTCAAGAAGATGTCCTTATCGTTCTTGAAGCGTGTAAAAAAGAGCTGAACAAGCTGTTAAAAAAAATCAAAACTGTTCGATCTGATCAAAATCGTATTTTAAAGCAGTTGTCACCGATTATCGGTAAGGCCAATATTTATTTTGATCCGTTTAATATAACCGCCCATGTCACTGATGCCACAGACTGGCGACGGTATGCACCGGTTGCAGTTCTGCGCCCTGATAAAGAAGTCCAAGTACCAGCGCTTGTAAAAAAAATTAAACCCCTTGGATTTCAGATCATTCCAAGGGGTTCGGGTACTGGATTGACAGGCGGGGCGACCCCTTTGACACCCACTTGCATCATGCTCAATACTGAGAAATTGAATCGAATTTCAGATATTGTGATTAAAAAGGATAAAAAGGGTAAAGCGTATGCCACCCTTACACTTGAGGCAGGGGTTATCACACAGGATGCAATGGTGGCTGCAAAAAAACAGGGGTTTATTTTTGCAACCGACCCGACCAGTTCCTGGGCATGTACCATCGGCGGGAATCTCTCTGAAAATGCCGGCGGGAAAACAGCGGTTTTATATGGGACTGCCATTGACAATGTGTTGTCCTATCATATTACCATGCCCGATGCAGTGTCCTATACGGTTAAAAGAAAAGATCATCCCTTAAGGAAAATACTGCCGCACGATACGGTTGTTTTTGATATATATGATCAGAACGATCTCTTGTTCAAGACCATTACCTTGAGCGGCACCCAGATCCGGAAAGAAGGGCTGGGGAAAGATGTTACCAATAAAACATTAAATGGACTTTTGGGTATTCAAAAAGAAGGATGTGACGGCATTATTACCTCTGCCACCTTTGTTTTATATCCTGAATTCAAATTTAAAAAAACCGTTTGCATAGAGTTTTTTGGTAATGATATGAGTCAGGCAGGATTGGTGATCGCAGATATTTCCAGAGCATTCTCTAATTCGCAGCCGGCGTTGATCGCATTAGAACATTTTGATGAGCAATATATTAAGGCCATCAACTATAAAACCAAAACCTCTATCGGGACAAGATTGATTGCGGTGCTTCTGATTGACATGGTTTCAAATAATGAGAACCAGTTGCAAACAGGCATTCAAACTCTTGAAACCATACTTGAACCGTATGACAAGACAGGGTTGAGTATTGCTGAAAATGACAGGCAGGCTCAACGGTTCTGGCAGGATAGAACCCGTTTAGGGGCGATTGCTGCCCATACCAATGCCTTTAAATTAAACGAGGATGTTGTCTTGCCAATTGCATCATTGGCAGAATTTGCGAAATTTGTTGATCAGTATAATATTGAAGAAAAAAAATTCAACCAGACTCAGATTATCTTAAATATTGTTCACTATCTTGATACGGCAATTCAACTGTCCGATCCCGATCTTTTGCAAAAAAGGGTGAGTCAGGCCAAAGATCTGGCATATCGAACACGGAAAAAATTGGATATTGCCTCAAGAGACGCACTTGAAGCCTTTATCCATTCTAAAAATTTTTACAGAGAAGTTGTTGACAGTTTGCACGGATATACGCTTGTTATTGAAAATGTGACCCGGATTTATGAAGAAACAAAGGCAAGGCTTATTGTTATTGCCACCCATATGCATGCGGGTGATGGAAATGTCCATATCAATATTCCGGTTTTGTCAAATGATCGCCGCATGATGGAAAGAGCAAGCTTTACGGCAGATAAAATAATGGAAAAAGCCGTTCAGTTAAATGGCGTTGTTACCGGGGAACATGGTATTGGCATTACAAAGTTTAAACACTTAAGTCCGGAAAGAAGAAAAGAATTTACAGATTATCGTAAAAAGATTGATCCGGATGGATTAATGAATCCGGAAAAACTGGTTGATTTAGATATCCTGGAAAAAGTATTTACCCCTTCTTTTAATCTTCTTGAACTTGAAGCCAGAATTTTAAAATATGGGTCATTATCAAAGCTTTCTATGAATATTGCCAATTGCGTTCGGTGTGGCAAGTGTAAACCGCAATGTCCGGTTTTTTATCCTGCACAAAATATGTTTTTCCATCCCAGGAATAAGAATTTATCCATAGGGGCGTTGATCGAGGCGTTGTTGTATATTACCCAGCGGACACAATCTACAGGATTTGAAATTTTAAAAAATATTGAGCAAATTGCCGATCAGTGTACTATTTGTCATCGGTGTTTTACTAAGTGTCCGGTAAATATTGATTCCGGGCTTGTTTCTATTGGATTAAGGAATGTCCTGCAGACTATGGGGTTTAAACGTGCATCCGTGCCGACAAATTTAACGCTTAAATATCTTTCCACTAAAAGCAAGGTGTTGAATCCTGTATTGAGGACTTCTCTTCTGGGTATTGGCGGAACCCTTCAGCGAACAGCAACTCGTGTTTTTTTGCCATTGATAAAAACAAACGGATTAAAACAGAATGCCCTTTTTCAATTGATTAAATCGCCGGTAGCAAAATCTGATACAGGAACCTTAAGGACTTTTTTGCCGGATACCCATAAGAACCAATCAATTGTCTTTGAACCTGAAGGCAGTATCCATACCACTGTTTTTTATTTTCCCGGGTGCGGAAGTGAACGGATTTTTTCTAAAATATCAATGGCGTCGATTTTTCTTTTATTGGAAAACCATAACCGGGTGATTTTACCGCCCCCCTATATGTGTTGCGGGTATCCGTTTCTGGTGAATGCAAAGAAAAAAGAATATGACCGGATGGTGCTTGAAAATATTATTATTTTGACCCAGATAAGAGATATGTTCAGAGATCTGACATTTGATGCCTGCATTGTCAGTTGCGGCACCTGCATGGAATCTCTTGATGAAATCAATTTGTTACAGATATTTGACTGTCCGATTCAAGATATTTCAGAATATGTATTAAATCAGGATCGATCCATGAAAATAAATCAGGATTATCTTTATCATACGCCCTGTCATGATTCTTTAAAGGAGACTGCAATGGCATTGCTGGAAAGCCATTTGAATGGGAACGCCATTCAGAAGATTCCGTATTGCTGTTCTGAAGCCGGGACAATGGCACTTTCAAGGCCGGATATCGCCAATGCGCTGCTGGAACGGAAACATCAAGCACTGAAAAACCACACCATAAAAGAGGGGGCGGTGAAAATATTAACCAATTGCCCTTCCTGCATACAGGGGCTTTCCCGTCATCAAGGGATGAAATTGAAACCCATCCATCTGGCACAGGAACTGGCTTTGATTAAAGGCGGGAAAAACTGGGAAATAAAATTTAAACGGATTGTCTGTCAAAATGAGGTTGTCACATTTTAATATGAATCTTGTCCTTCTGGAAAATAAAGATTTTGTTGACCATGACCGGGTTGTGATTCAAGGAAGACGCTTCAAGCATTTGATCTCGGTGAACAAGGTGGTACAAAATGACCAACTGGTCTGTGGTCTTTTAAATGATAAGACGGGTACAGGAGTAGTTACAAATATATGGAAAGCGTCTCTTGAAATGGCAGTTCATCTGACTGATCCGCCACCCGAGCCTTTACCCCTGACCCTTATTTTAGCCCTT
>Ga0190327_1000012_pt1 | contig 33961 bp, 30 predicted proteins | sample 48720401_MG_FD_161667 | JGI IMG/M metagenome (GOLD analysis project Ga0190327, IMG submission 161667) | Hydrothermal vent sediment bacterial communities from Southern Trench, Guaymas Basin, Mexico - 4872-04-0-1_MG | ecosystem: Environmental > Aquatic > Marine > Hydrothermal vents > Sediment ... | reverse complement strand
GTATGTTCCAGGTTTTAATTCCAAGGCAAGTTTCCAGACACCATCTTCCTTTTTCATAGAAAGTTCAGTTGGATTCCAATTGTTAAAATTTCCAGCTAAATATACTATCTTCGCATCTAGAGCTTCTTTAAAGGTAAAAACTACTTTACCGTTTTCAACATAAACTGCTGAAAAAGCTAATAAACTAACTAAAACAAGAGTAAGAATTAAAAACTTTTTCATTCATATACCTCCCTTCTGGAATCATTTCCAAAATATATTATACACGAAACTGAATTTTTAAATTTTGAAAATGAAAAATTCCAAATTATTCTTTTTCAATCTTCGTAAGGTCAGTCTTTCTCTTTGATTCGACTATCATCATACTCAATGCAAGAATTAGAGATAAAGTCGCAAACCCAATAACTATAGAGGTTATGATAACAGCTTGAGGAAATGGATCTACATAGCTCGAAACTCCGGGGGTCTTGATTGGATAAAAATTACCTTTTTTAGAAGAAATTATTACAAATAACATAACTACTGCCGTATTTAAAATATCTAAAGAAATCACTTTAGATAAAATATGTTTTTTGAATAAAAGTCCATATATTGAAAACATCATTATTACTATCGGACCTAAAAAATCAATATTTTCTAGCATATTCTCACCTCATAAAAAACATCATTTAAAAGTTGTGGCACAACATTATAAATTGATACTTGCTTGCAAAAATCAATATCATCTTTATAACCCAATTCCAGTAATTTTTTTGTATGTTCTCCTTCAAAATTTAGCCCTGTCCTTTTCCAAAATTTAAGCGAAATAAGCGAACTATCGTTAAAATCATATCTTTTGTATTTTTCTAATCTTTCTATGAAAGCACCGGCAAAAAGAGTATCTTCAAACGAAATCCTTCCATTGTTCCCAGAACACCATAAAACAATATTTTCATCATTTTTTACATAATCCACTATATAATCCAAATTTAAAAACGAACCAATTACAACCTTTGAAGAAACTTTCCTTGCTTTTTCAACAACTTTTGTACCATTTGAAGTTGTTAAAACAATTTTTTTATCTTTTACATCAAAAAACTCTAAAGGAGAATTACCTTTATCAAAACCTTTAATTTTTTGAGTGCTTCTTTCACCACATAAAATGAAACCATCTTTTCTCATTTCTCTTGCTTTTTTAATTGAATTTGTGACTTTTACAAACTTTGCTCCATTGTAAAGTGCAGTGATAATAACTGATCCTGCTCTTAACACATCAATAACAACTATCGTTCCTTCCGTTGTTGGAGCTTCTTTAAAGGAAAATAAAGTTTCTACCATCTAAATCACTCCGAATAAACTGAAAATCCCGATAGAAAAAATCATAAATGTTAGTATAAGTTCTGTTGTAAAAGTAAATTCAAAATTGATTTTTGAAAAGAATAATTTTCCTATCAGCATACCTATTGGAACTAAAACTAAAGATTTTAAACTAATAAAAATTGGATAAATTAAAATAAGGGAAATTAAAAAGAACAAAAGAAAAAAGTGATTTTTTTCAAATTTTAATTTTTTAGGTAGTGTTTTCCCAAAATATAAAGAAGAAAAAAGTGAAATAAAGACTGATAAAATCTTCGAATCAATCATTTGTTCTTTTAAATAACCTCCTAAAGTAAAAGAAAAACCAGAAATAGAAAGAAATGAAATGAAAATGGCTAAAAATAAAAAGATTGAATAAGTTCTTTCCTTTTCAAGATTTCTTTCCACAAATCTTGTACTTAAAAAAAGAAGTGTTTTTGAAACACCGTGAGCTAAAACATAAAAAGGTGCAAATAAAGGATTTAAAAGAATAATTCCTAATTGAGACATAGTACTGAAAGCTAATAGTTTTTTTAAGTCCTTTGAAAAAAGCGCAAATATCGCTCCAAAAAAGAAAGTCAAAACACCTAAAAAATAAAATTCGCTACCTATACCAAGTCTAATAAGTGGATATAAAACAGATTGAGTATACACACCTGACAATAGAGCTGAAGTTTCAGTTTCTGCATTAGAATGGACCTCAGGTAACCATAACCCAAATAAAAAAATCCCCGCTTTAGAAATTAAAGCAGATTTCATTAAAAATTCAGAAATACCTGAAACGTTTTGAATGTCAAAACTACCTGTTTTAAAATAATGGATTCCAACTCCAAATAAATATATGTTCATTGCAACAGCACTGGCAAAAATATATTTTAAACCCACAAGTTTATGTTCAAACTTTTCTCCAGATAATATTAATAAAACAATCAAAATTGTTAGAGTTTCAAGTAAAACATAAATATTAAACAAATCGTTTGAAATAAACAAAAAATTTAAAATAACATGGGTCAGAGAAACAAAAAAATTTGTATTTAATTTGTAAAATCTGATAAGTTGTATTGACACAATAAATGTACACAAAATGTTTGTGAGAATAAAATAAAAAGAAATGGAGTCACTTACAATGTGAACTCCATTATATCCTATAAGATACATATCAAATTTTTGAAATAACAAAAAGATTGATGTTAATGAAATAACAAAAGGTAGAAATTTTGCTTTTTTGAGTATATAAAAAAGGAACACAAGAAAAATTTGCATTAAAGAATAAATTACAAATATTATTGTTCTTCTACCTCCTTAAAAATAGTATATTTAGGAAGACCATTTTCAAATTTTGGAGGCATTTCTCCTTCTATTAGTGGTTTTGCATACTCAATGAACTTTTCTGTAACTTCAAACTCATTGTAAAATTCTTCAGGTAGAAATTTCGTTTTATCAGCAACTTTATTCAATTCAACAGTACCGTAATCGACGCTATATGGCTCATTGCTTTTTCTTTCTATTGTTACCATAACACCCGATACACCATCAAGAGCTAGCTGAACTGCTCTTCTTCCAGCCATTTCAGCTTCTTCAATATCAATTTTACTGGCGATATGTCTTCCGCTCCTTTGCAAATAATCAGGAATTGCCACATGGGTTTTTAGAGATAGTTCAGATCTAATCATTCCAGCAATTGTTATTCCAACTCCACCAAGTTGCCTATGACCAAAACTATCAGTGTATCCCATATCCGATACAAAAAAACCATCTGGATATCTTATTCCTTCAGAAACTGCAATTGAACAATAACCTTTTCTTCTTATTATTTCATCAACTTTTTCCAAGAATTTTTCTTTATCAAAAGGAAACTCTGGAAAGAGAATCATATCAGCTCCAATTCCGTTTATCCAGCCAAGACCAGCTGACGCAACAAGCCATCCTGCATGCCTCCCCATTATTTCCATTATAAAAACGCGAGTTGAGTCAACAAACATACTTTTTAAATCGAGAGTTGCTTCCATAACTGAAGTAGCAACATATTTAGCTGCAGAACCATATCCAGGACAATGGTCTGTAAATGGCAAATCATTATCAATTGTTTTGGGAATACCTATAACTTTCAATGGAATCCCTCTTATTTTCGCTTCCTGATGAACTCTCCATGCAGTATCCATTGAATCATTACCACCATTATAAAAGAAATATTCAATCTTATGTTTTTCAATAACATCAAATAATTTACTTATATCTTCCTGAGTTTTCATTTTTCTTCTACATGAGCCAAAAGCACCTGCAGGAGTATATTTTAATCCTTCTAAATCCAAATCATTTACCTTCAATAATTTTTCTTTTAAAATTCCAGTAACTCCATGAATTCCAACATAAACTTCCAACCCAGCTTTTCTTGCTTCATCAAGTACACCATAGGCGGATGAGTTTATAACACTCGTAACCCCTCCAGATTGAGCATACAAAACCCTCATTTTATTCCTCCTCGTATGCAATTTCCAAAATTTTCCTAATATCTTCTTTTTCAAGTTTGACAAGTTTACCCATCGGCACTGTTTTTGCAGCTATTTCCGTAAGAGTTTCTATGTCTTCGCGTTTAAAACCTAACTCTTTTAATGTAGTAGGAGCTCCTATTTTCTTATACCATCTTTTTAAAGCATCAATTGCCTGTGTTGGTGTGCTATTTTTTAATCTGAAAATAGTTCTTCCAAATCTTCTAAATTTTGTTGGATTAGCTTTATAAACATATTTCATCCATGCCGGAAAAACAACAGCTAAACCTGCTCCATGAGCTACTTCAGGATTTAACGCACTAAGAGCATGCTCAATTGCATGCGAAGACCAATCACCACCTCTGTGCCCAAGCCCAGAAATACCGTTTAAAGCTAACGTTGTAGAAAGTGCAAAGTTAGCACGCGCATCATAATCTTTGGGATCGTTTAGCAAAGCTTCAGTCGTTTCCATTAATGTCAAAATAATCGATTCGTCAACTCTATCAATTAAATCTGTCCTCTTTGCCCCATCAAAATAGTATTCCATTACATGACTGATCGCATCAACAGCACCATTTACTGTTTGATGTGGTGGAAGAGAATATTGAACTTCTGGATCCACAATAGAAACTTTTGGAAAAGTGTGAACGGACCAAAATGAAAATTTTTCTAAAAGTTCCTCATTTGTTACTACTGTCCCCCCATTCATTTCAGTACCAGTTGCAGACAATGTGAGAATTGTATAAAGAGGTAAAGCATCTTTTGGAGTTGCTTTTCCTTGATAAAAATCCCAAACATCTCCTTCATACATTACACCAGCAGCAACAGCTTTACCACTATCTATAACACTTCCTCCTCCAACAGCTAAAATAGCATCAACTTTTTCTTTTCGAGCAACATCAATTGCTTCCCGCACTTTACTTACAACAGGATTTGCTCTTACTCCCCATACTTCGACTTTTTCAATAGAATTTTCTATTAAAGATCTAACAACTTTTTCGTATACACCATTTTTCTTTATAGAACCTCCGCCAGCAAGTAAAAGTACTTTTTTTATCTTATCTTTTTTTAAATACTCTCCAATTTGTTCTACTGTATTTTTTCCAAAAACAAGTTTTGTTGGATTATAAAAAACAAAATTTTCCATATAATCACCCCCGATTCAATCTAAATATCAATCAATATTTATTATATCATAAAAAAAGAGCCTCTTACGAGGCTCGATTGGAGCAGGCGGTGGGACTCGAACCCACACCCTCCTCCTTACCAAGGAGGCGCTCCACCTCTTGAAGCTACGCCTGCAATCCAAAAATTATTTTAACAAAGCATCAATTAATTGTCAACATCTTCTGATTCATCTGATTCTTCTAAAACTTCAAAGTCAGTTGAACCCATATCTTCCCAAAGTTTAACTGCTTCATTAAATTCGTTTTCATCTTCAATAGAATCCAAATAAATATTCCCTTCTTCATCTGTGGTTTTTTTAAAAATATAAAGATCTCCAAAATCCTTAATATCTTCACCTTCTACAAAGATCTCTTCGCAAACCCAATATTCATTTTGTTCTTTTTCTAGTTCACCTAAAAGAACAAAATTGTGTTCATTCCCTTCCTCATCATAAAGGGTAAAAGCTTCCATGTGTTCATGTTCATGCTCGTGTTCATGTTCGTGATTTTCATGCATAAATCTCAACTCTCCTTTTAAAAAATATTCATAATAAGTATACCATGTTAAAAATTTTTGTATAGCCTAAAAACCTAAACCAAAATTAAAATTGACTCCAAAAGAATTGGCACTAAATGGAGATATATTACTAGAAATAAGCTTCATGTTGATGGTAAAATAAATTATTCTAATATCAAGTTTACTTCCAAAGGAATGAACAAAAGCACTAGCATCACTCAAATAATCTATAAAATAATAGGGTGAAAAAACACCAAAATTTCCAACTAGAAATCCCCCAACACTCCATTTTTTGTCTAGAGCATATTTTCCTCTAAAACCCAAACTTAACTTACCATTGGTTTTATAATAACCAGTAATTTCAGGAATTTTGGAAACTTCCTTTAAATATGATTCAAAATCACTCATAGAGGCAGTGGCATCATATGTTAGAGAAACATCTGTTCCTTCGCCTGAATACAGTAATGTAGCTTCAGCAGAAAGACTTACTCTGTATTTTGAAATTGAAGGTTTTAAAATAATATTATTAACTGATATTCCAAAATTATCTGTATAATAACCAACAGATAAAGCAATTCCTAAATCGTCAAAACTGATATCTTGTAAATTACTTGTACTCAAATTATCAAATGGAAAGTACGAATAAATAAAAGCATTGGTTTGAAATTTTAGATTTGCTTCTGCAGGTGATGAAGATGAAGTATATTCAAAAGTTAAGCTTTGATCATTTTTTGATGAATAAATGACAGGCAAATAAAATGATGGTGCTACAAAAACTTTCCCAATATTTATAATCAAACCTGCATCAGCAAATACACTAGACCTGATAAAGCTATTTGAGGATGCATCATATGTTTTGTCAACCTCAATGTTATCGACAATAAAATCTTTAATTTCATCTGGCAAACTTACTCCTATATAACCATCAAAATTTATAAAAGGAGATAAGGAAAATTTTCCAATCTTTAGAGTTCCGTATGCTGCAATATCAGAAAAAGAATAAACTGATAGTTTATTAATGGTTTCAAGATTCACAATCCCATCATTCAGTAATGCATTTAAATCTTCAATTGAATATAAATCCTGTTTGAATAATAAAACCCCAGAAGTATTCAAACCAAAAAACGCAAAGTTTTGCTCAGTTATAAGCCCAGGATTTATATAAAGTCCAAAAGGATTCAATACACCAGCGAAAGAAAAAGTGCTAATAATTAATATAAATAAAACAACTCTTTTCATATTATTCGCCTCCTCCAAAGCTTATACTGGTAGCTATTTTCAGGTCGAGCAATATATATGGAGCTATTTTTATATATCCATTATTGTTAAATTGTATAAACTCATCTTTTGGAAGGAAAATTGAAAGTGTAGATTGTGGAATCAGATTATTTAAATCTTCATTACTCAACGAAATAACAGGCGTACTATCACCAATAACAAAGTCAAGAGTATTTAAAGACAAATTGATAGAAATACCTGTGGTATTTTCCCAATTAGCAAATGTCAATGTGGCTGAATCAACTATATCAATCAAAGGATCAATATCGGAAAGTTCCAGAGAAGTTTCGTACAGTTTTATATCTGAAGTTGGAGTTCCTTCAAGAGGTAAAGTCAAAGAACCTGAAAGACCAAATACTGAATCTTTAGATAGTATACCTGAACTTGTTGTTAATGATGCAGAAATTGTAAGAGGAGATGAAGTTTTTATTATATCGTAAATATATGACCCAAGATCAATTTCAGGATCATTATTCCCAATTTTAATCGTAGTACCTGAAACTAAAAATGTTAGTGTTGAATTAACTGTTGTGTTGGTTGATTTAAACTCTACAGGCATATAGATATCGAAATCAAGATTAGAAAGTATTTCTGTACCTTCCATAGTCGAAAAATCGAATATTGTAGTTGGCGGTAAAACTTCAAAACTCTGAGACTTGACATCAAAATTATCAAGTTCAAAAATTGGTAGACTTGTTGAAATATCTATACCATATGTTTGTCCCTTTTTGATATTTGTAATTTCTGGAGTGCCTGTAGCTTCTATAGTAAGAGAAATATTATTTAATGTATTAAAATCTATATGTTGTATCTGATTGGAAATAGTGGCTTCACCTGAATTATCAATTACTATATCTTTTTCTTCAAAGAAATTCGATTGAATTTTTAATGTTAAACCTGAAATATCAGTAGCATTATAGGTTAAATTAATTAATATCGTTGCATCAAGACTATTAACAAAATCTTTTATTTCTTGTGGAATGTCATAAGAAAAGTTTTGATTTGCAGAACTCAAAAGCTCATTTGAAATTTTTGCTTTAGCAATTTCAAAATCATCAGACAGGTGCCCGCTAAAACTGATTTCTTGACCTTCAATTTTTCCTGAAATTGTACTTAAAAGAATAGTTGAAGGTAAAGAAATGTCACTAAAATCTAATATTAAAGACGTAGCATTAGAAATCAAAGTATTCGTTATTGTTGCATCATATACTGAACCAGTTGCCTCTATTATTGAAACGCCTGTAAAATCCAATATAACTGCTCCAGTTCCTATTGTAGTTTCTACAATATTATTTGGAAGTTCTATCACCTGTTCAAAATTAACAGGATAATTGTAAATATTTTCTATCGAAACATTGGGAATAACATTATAGGTTATTGGAGACGTAAGATCAATATCAACGTTGCTACCTGCCAATGTTAAAGTAGCTTCAATATTCAAATCATCATTTGCATTAATTATTTTTGAAGCATCAAATGTAACTGGCGATCCTGATGCAATAATTTGATCTCCTGATTTAACTACAACTTCGGAAGTTAGTTCCAAATTAGTAGCATTAACAGTAAAAGAAATCTGTAGATTTCCTGCTAAAGTAAGTTGCCAATTCTGATTGTCAATGGAAATAGGATCAATCGTTGGACTTATCACAAAGTTCGAAATTTCTAATCCTGTACCCTTATCAACTTCTAAATTGGAAAGTTTCACACTTATATCAACTTCTCCAGCTCCAGTTCCATTGTAAGTAGCAACAAGTGTAATGTTCTGATTATTTTCAAGTAGCAAGTCAGTTAAAATATCACCATCTTTATATTCCGTATCATTGACAATAAATCCAAGTTCCAATTGATTCAAGTCTATATCCGTTGAAGCTTTACTGACGTTTAAAACTCCTTGAACAAGGTGTATCGAATTAAATTGATCGGTAGAAATTGGAATCGATGTAGAAGTAGAACCATTAAAAACAGGAATAGTTGTAGAGATAAGTTGAACATCAGAAAGTAAGATAGAAGAAACTGCAAAAGTCCCACTTACTCCACTTATACTTGGTAATGTTATGGTTTGATTATCCAAAGTTAAATCAAATACTTCATCAACTGAAAATGAAAAGCTTATGTTACTCGCAAAATTAGTTAAAGTATCTTTTACGTTATTTTCAAGTTCCGTAAATAAATCTTTTGGTGAAAATTCTACGCTAGTCGAATAAGACAGAGTTAATGGTGCGTCACTAACTTTATAAAATCCCTCTTCTTCAAATTGAGATATAAAAGGTTCCGTTAAACCTTGCATAGAATAATCTATAGTAGTAATAGGAAATTCTACATGCTTGGTAAATTCTAAAGAAACGCTATCTGGTAATTTTTCTGGTATTTTTAGTCCACAAGACCAAAAGGCAAATAATAAACCAAAAATTAACAAAATATACAGAATTGTCTTCATACTTTCGCCCCCTATACACCTTCAAAAGAAGGTTTTATAAAATCATCCCAGTATGCAACAACAAAAATTAATAGAGGAACTGCGAAAAAAATCCCTACAATTCCAAATATCTGACTGACGATGATAATGGAAATAATCATCAAAACTGGATTAACATTCAAGTGCATTTTCATAACATTTATAAATATCACAAACAATCCAAGATGTATTAAAAGAACTAAAATATTAACTATTATAAATCCTTTAAGACCTAAAGTTAAAGAAAAAAGAAAGACAGGAATATACTCAAAAATTACTCCAACTATTGGAATTAAATTTGTTACACCCGCCCAAAATGACAAAATAACAGCAGTATTAGGAAAATAAAAACTTGAGATAATATAAAACAAAATAGCGGTTATAAGTGCGTTAATAAAAACAACATCAACAAAGCCCGATAAAGCCAAATAAACCTTTTTCAAAAAAACTTCAATGTGCTTTCTAATATTTTTTGGAAATAGATTTGGGATAGATTTTCCAAGCCATGAAGAATACAAAACTAAATAAACGGTAAGTAAAATCGAATAAAAAATGGTTGTGAAAAACCCGGGGGTTCCTTTTGCAACATAATCCATCAGGTAATTAGTTAAATCAGAAAATTTTGGTTGAAGCCATTCCATAATTGCGGTAACACCAGAGGCAAGATTAGGGTTTTTTTCAAAATAACCTTCCCAAGCTTTTGTTTCAAAAACTTTATTAATTGTTTTAATAAAAGTACCTATTTGTTCAGTGGCAGCAGGCACTATTAAAATTATACCATAAATAATTACAAAAAAGTATACCAACATTGAAATAACTAAAGCTAATTTCCCCTTAATTCTTAAAAATCTTAAAATTTTCGCAAGAAAATTTATTATTAAAACTGAAATTAGAGTAAAAACAAAAATATTCAATATAGTTTTAAACAATAAAAACAGAGCTAACAATATTAAAAAGTAAATTGCAACATACTTAGCAGCAGTCTTCCTTGGATCATCTGATCCAAAGAATTTATTCATTTTCTTTTGGCCTCCTTTTTATATCCTTTTCAAAATATTTTCTAATTTCTTCAATTTTGCTTGTTTTTCCCATTACCACCATTAATTTTATTTTTGCTTTTTGACCTATTGGATGCTCACTCATAATAGCTCCTCTTTTCCTTAAATCTGCGCCTCCGCCTTTGTATCCATAAACAGGATAAACTCGTCCCTTAAAACATCTAGATGTTACAACTACTGGAATTCCTGATTTTACGACTTCTTCAACTGCATCTGCAACCAAATGAGGAACATTTCCTCTTCCAAAACCTTCAAGTACAATTCCTTTATAACCTAATTTTACCGCTAATTTTAAGAAATCTCCTTGATCTCCAGTAAATGTTTTTATAAGCGCAATCTTTTCTTCTATTCTTTCAACTAATATTTTTTCACGTGTTAGAGATTTTCTAAAAAATATTACAGTATCTTCATCAACTATTCCAAGTGGCCCATAACCTGGTGAATCAAAAGTTGCTACATTACTAGTATACGTTTTAGTAACTTCTCTTGCCGCATGAATTTCATCATTTAAACAAACCATAACTCCCATACCATAGGATTGAGGACTTAAAACTGTTAAAACTGAAGAGTAAACATTTCTAGGTCCATCTGTACCAAGCTCTCCTATATTTCTCATAGCTGCTGTACAAACGACAGGCTTTTCACTTTTTAACGTTAAATCTAAAAGATAAGAAGTTTCCTCCAGCGTATCAGTTCCATGAGTTACAACTATTCCTAAAACATCTTCATCTTCAAGAATTCTATTAATCGTCTTTGATAGTTTCCACATGTCGTTAGGAGTCATGTGAGGACTTGGAATGTTTGAAAATTCAACAACTTCAATTTTTGCATCTTTTATTTTTTCAAGATCAGGAATTTCACTTATTAACATATTTCCCTTTTCATATGGAACAACACTTTCACCTTTCTTTACCATTGCAATTGTTCCACCAGTTGTTAAAATAACAACTTTTTTCATAAATAATGCCTCCTAACTTTAGAACCAATAATCATTCCATATATAAATCCTCCAACGTGAGCCCAATAGGCAACACCTGATCCAGTGATATCTGCAAAAGTTCCATTAAGAATTTGTAATAAAAACCAGAAAAACAAGTAAATTACCGCGGGAATTTCAACTAAAAATGGTATAAACCAAATTACCAATGAAACTATTTTAGAATACCAGAATTGAACAAAATAAGCTCCCATTACAGCTGAAATTGCTCCTGAAGCTCCAACTAATGGAAATGGAGAAAATAAATTAAAAAGCCAATGAAAACACAAAGCAAACAATCCACCAGAAAGATAAAACATTAAATAATTGAAGTGTCCAAACCTATCTTCAACATTATCTCCAAAAATCCATAAAAACCACATGTTTCCCAATATATGAGACCATCCACCATGAATAAACATATGCGAAATAAAAGGAATTACTGGATTTGAAAATATAATGGGATTGATTTCTTTCCAAGCAAGAAGATACTTCACCTTCGAAGTGTATTTCCAAGTATATCTTAAAGGTACCAAACCGTAATTAAAGAAGAACTGATGAAGTTGAGGAGTATGTAATGAAAGTTCATATAAAAAAACAATCACATTGATCAAAATGATTGTGTAAGTTATATATGGTTTTTTCCTACTTGGTATCGTATCATACAATGGAAACATAGGCTAACCTCCTTATTATGGATTTCCAATCATTCTTAAATGTAACAATTGCCAGATTTTACTCAGGATGAACACACAAATTAGAAAAATTGATAATACAAAAATTGCAACAAAACCTTTCTTCATTATTATCCTCCTTTAATAATTCCAATTATTTCGTGTGTTATTTGAGAAAAAGTATACAAAGCATCCCCGCTTGGTAAATAGTCAAGAAAGGTATTTCTAAAATCAATGGGATAATCACAAATTACAGGAAAAATCTCATTATTTATGGCTTTTCTGAAGATTAATAAACTTCTTTTCATATGAAGATATGATGTAACCAAGTACACTGCTTTATAATTCTCCAGAATATCCTTGGTATACAAAGCATTTTCCTTTGTTGTTCTTGCTTTGTTTTCCACAAGAATTTTATTTTCAGGAACACCTAAATGCATCAATGTTTCTTTCATTATATCACTTTCTGGAATTCCTTTTGAAATAACTCCTCCTGTAACTAAGATAGGATATCCTGTGGATCTATATATTTCATAGCCCTTCAAAACTCTTTTCAACGTATGAAGACCAATTTCAATGTTTTCATTGTATTGAAGAGTTCCTCCACCCAAAATCAAAATTATCCCTTCTTTTGAATAATTTTTAGTATTATTAACATAGAAAAACTTACTTAAAAAATATACAAAAAAAGGCGCCGTAATTAAATAAAAAAATATTGTAAAAAAAAGAAAAAAGCGCCACATTTGGCGTTTTTTTACAAAAAGATAAATTGTAATTGATATAAAAAATAGGATTAAAATTCCAGGAAACTGAATAAAACTCCCCACAGTTTTATATAAAAACAAATTCTCACCCCAGAAAGAATTTTTAAAATTTTTCAGATAAAAAAGCAGTTAAAATATCAACAAAATAATTTAATAATTTTTTGCTTTCATCAGAAAAGTGTTTTCCACTAAAATTATCCAGAGAAATATTTCCAATAATTTTATTACCAATTTTAAATACTCCGATTAAAGGAATAAAGGTTGGACTGTTCATACCGTAACTTGATAACATATCTTTTAATTCACTTTTTTGTACCAATTCCTTTGCATTTTCTATTTCAAAAACCTTCTCTCCTTTTTGAATTTTCTTAACAATTTCAGTTCCATAGGCTGTTTTTGAAGGAGAAAAACTCAAGGATTCAGCTCCTGGATATCCAATTTCTGCAATACACTCATATTTATTTTCATTTAAAATCCAAACAGACCCTTTCTCAGCTTCTGGAATAATTTCCATAATATCTTCAAGTGCTTTTTTACAATATGATTTCAAATCTTTCGATCTCCATGACACTACAAAATCCACCATTTTTTCAAGAGCTTTATAGTATAATTGCTGCTTTAATTTTCTCTCAATTGAATCTAAGACATTTTCAATTTTTGAAACAGCAGTTGGATACAAATTTTTTATTATTTTATAATAATTAGGTGTACTTTTTAATAAAAGCTTATATTCAGCAATTGGTATAACAATCCATTTTTCATTATCAACTGAAAACTCTTTTAATTCACTTTTCGAAAAGGCCCGTTGGCAAACCTTTTCAGGCAAATAAGATTTTAATATTATATTTTCTTTATTTTCCTTCAATATGGCATATGGACCCATTTGACTTCTTTTGTATAAATTTTCAAAGAAATCAATAATAAAGCTATCTCTATCATTATAATTTTCAAGTAGTAAATCTCGTAAAACCTCATTTATTTTAATCAAACCTTGCAAACTTAACTCATACAAATATCTTTCCGTCTCATCTAAAATAAATCCAGCAACTCCGTATGTTCCATCTCCTAGTCTAATAGGAATTTTGTTTACTAACAAATGTTTGTTATCTAAAGTTGCTTTATAAGTAACAGCTTTTTTTGTTTTAATGACCTTTTTATCAATTTCTTCATGAATATCTTTACCAAACAGTTTTTTGTTTGTTTTCCCAATGACTTTTCTCTCGATAATGCCAAAAAACTTTTCCCATTCTTTATTAATCCAAACGTATCTAAGTTTGTTATCTTTTATAAAAGCAGGAGCTGGAAAACGTTCAAAAAACTGTTGTAGATAAAACAAATGTCTCATACTACTTCCTCCAATCTTACAGATACAATATTAGAAATATCATTAGTCTTTGTTACTCCAAGCATAATATCAGCCGCCTCCATAACTATCTTGTTATGGGTAACAACAATAAACTGTGCCTCAGAATTTTCAAGCAATTTTCTAAATCTTTCCGAATTATACTCATCTAGAGGTGCATCTGCTTCATCAAGGACATAAAAAGCACTCGGTTGAGCTTCTAAAAGAGCCATCAAAAGTGCTAAACCCACTAAAGCTTTTTCACCTCCAGAAAGAAGTTGTAATTTTTGTGCTCTTCCCTTCCCCTTTGAAATAATTATTTCGATCCCACTTTCTAAAATATTATCTTTATCTAATATTCTTATTATACCATTTCCACCGTAAAATAATTGTTTAATATATCTTTTAAACGCATTATTAACAATGTTAAAGGTTTTTAAGAAGACTTGTTTTGCCTCTTCATCAGTCTTTTCAATTAACTCAATTAATTTCCTCTTAGCTTCTTCTAAGTCTTCCTTTTGTTTTTCAAGTTCTTCATATTCTCTTGAGACTCTTTCATACTCCTCTTGAGCTTCCAAATCTACTGGCCCAATAAATTTTATTTTATTTTCCAATTCTTCCATCCTTTTTTTCAATTCGTCCAACTCTTCTTGACTTATCTTCAATTCTTTTCTGTATTGTTCAGGAATATTATCTATTTTTAATTTCTTTTCTTGAATTTTCAATTCAAGGTTATGAATATTTTCTCTGATTTCCTCAATTTCGCTTCGTAATTGCTCCATTTCTTTTTCCAAGTTTTCAATTTCTTTCACTTTTCCTTCTTTTCCAGATTTTTTATAGTTTATACTATTAAAAAGTTCATCTGTTTCATTTTTTAGTGCTTGCAACTCTTTTTCATTCTCACTAACAAGATTTTGTAAGTTTTCTATTTCGTCTTTTATCCTTTTAATTTCAAGTTGTATCTCTGAAATTTCAGAATCAATTTCTGCTTTTCTCTCGTGAATTCTCTTGATCTCAGAGTCGTACTGCATTTTTCTTTCATATAAACCCCTTATTTCTGTTTGAAAATCAGCATATTTTTCATTTATTTCATCCAATTTTTCCTTGTTTTTAAAAATTTCCTTATTAAAATTTTCAACTTCAGATTTTAAAGAAACAAGTTTTTTCTTAATTTGTGAAATTTCCTCATTTATTTTTTTCTTTCTTTCTTCAATGCCTTCTATTCTCAAATGATACTCTTTTCTTAATTTTTCAAAATTTTCAACTTCCTTTGAAATTTCTTCATGTGTTTTCAAAAGCTCTTGCAACATCCTTTTAGCAGATGTACTTTTGCTAGTATATTCCATTAATTCAGAATTAATTGAATCAGCATAATTTCGCAATTCTTGAATTTCGGACTTTTTACTTTCTAATTTTTTTATCAAAGTTTCTTCATTTTTTTCCAGTTCCTTATACTCTGTTTTCAATTTTTCGATTAAATTCTTTCTTGATAAAAATGAATGAGAAGTTTCGTATTTTCCACCCGTCATTGATCCTCTAGTACTAATAATTTCACCATCTAAAGTGGCTATTCTACCAAATTTATTTTTTTTCTTAAGTTCAACTGCAACATCCAAGTTTTCAACAATTAAATCATTACCAAAAAGATAGTCAAGCAATTTTTCTATATCATTTTGAACTTTGTTTATTTTAATTAATTCACGCGCAAATCCATATATACCTTTTTCCTTTGGTAATTTAATACTTTTTACGCTTCTTTCTATTAAATCCAGAGGAATAAGCGTAACTCTTCCTATTTTCCTACTCTTAGCAAATTCCAAGATTTTCTTAGCATTTTCTGCGGTATCTACAACTATATGTTGTAAAACACCACCAAGTAAGGCTTCTATAGCTTCTACATATTCTTCAGGAACTTCCACTATGTTTGCCACAACATCTATGATTCCTTCAAATTCTTCTTTATATTCAAATATTTTTTTAACAGCACGAGAAAACCCTTGATATTCATTTAACTGTTTTTCTAAAATAGAAATTTCAGATGCAATTTCTTTTTTTCTATGAACTAACTTTTCAAATTCTTCTTTTAAATATTCTCTTTCATTTGTTAAATTTTGAATTTTTTCTTTAACAATTTCCAATTCATCTAATAATTTTTTTGTTTTCTCGTCATACTTATTTGCATTTTCTGAAAGTTCATTAATTTCATCATCAAGCTCTTTGAAACGATTTTTCTTTGACTCAAGCTGTTCTACAATCATCTCAAGCCTTTCTTGAAAATCTTGCTGCGAATCAAAAATAGAATTCCTTTCACTTTCCAATTTGTGAAGTTTTTTTTCAAGTTCATCATATTCTCCTTTTTTCTTTAGAAGTTCCATCTCATTTTCAGAATACTGTGAAGTTAAAATATTTCTTTCTTCTTCAATTTGAGCAAGTTCTTTTTCTTTTTCTTTAATTTCTTTTATTAAAGAATCTAAAATTAATTGAATTTCTTCTTCTCTCTTAACTAGTCTATTTTTCTCATCTTTCAACGAATCAATTTTTGATGTTTTCTCAACATAAAAACTCTTACTTTCATTTAATCTATTAATCAATGTGTTCCTTAATTCCAACAGCTGATTTTGTCTCTGTTTTTGAGTTTCCAAAAGATCAGTAAAACTTTCCATCTCTTTGTTTATTTCATTAAATTCTTCCCGTAAAATTGACCATCTGCTTTCAGTCTTAGCTAATTTTTGAATCTTTTCTTTTAAAACCTTTCTTGTTTCTGAATGACTTTTTTCTAAATTATCTAAAAGTTGTTTCTCATGATAATAAGTACCACCATAATACTTTTCTTTTATTGATTCAAGTTCATTTTTGTATTGTAGAAACTTTTCTGCTTTTTTAGCCTTTATATATAATCCTCTTTTATTTTTTCCTATCTCAAATAAAATGTCTTTGAGTCTTTCTAAATTTGCTTCTGTTCCAGCTAATTTACCCAAAGCTTCTTTTTTTCTTTCTAAATAAACAGAAGTTCCAGCGGCATCCTCAATTAACTTTCTTAAATCCTGAGGACTCGAAGTAACTATTTTTTCAATTTTTCCCTGTCCCACTATCGAAAACATTCCGGTTGTTTTAAAAAGCTGTTTTATATCCTTCAACCTTGCAATATCACCATTAATATAGTACGTATTATTTCCTTCCATTGTTAATTCCCTTGCAATTTTAACTGTCTCACCATCAAATTCAAAAGTTAGTTCTACATAAGCACTTCTTGCAGGTCTGACATTTTCCGAACCCTTGAATATTACATCATTTTTATCTGTAGCTCTTAATTCTTTTAAAGAATGTTCCCCAAATGCCCATTGAATCGCCTCAACAATATTAGATTTTCCAGATCCATTTGGCCCTACAATTACGGTTATATCTGGAGAAATTGGTAATACTGTTGGATTTGCGAAAGATTTAAATCCTTTTAAAAAAATCTCTTTGAGTTTTACACTCAAACTTTTAAACCCCCTACTTTCTGCTTGAAGGCATTTGATACTTTGATTATATCCCCTGCCCCTGCAAATATATATACTCCGGGTTTGATTTGAAGATAATTGAAAATATTATTTTTATCACCAACAAAAATTGCATTGTCAATTAATTCTGCAACGCTTTTTGCGCTAATTCCATCCTTTTTTTCAAAAGCTCCATATACCTCTGTTATATATATTTTATCAGCAATTTTAAGAGATTTTGCAAAATCTTTCCATTCTCGTTTCAATCGGGAATATCTATGTGGTTGAAAAATAATATTTATTTCTCTTCCTTCAAATACTTCTTTAGCTGTTTTTAACAAGCTTTCAATTTCCACTGGAGTGTGAGAATAATCATCAATTATCGTTATTTCACCATCATCATAACTTATTTCAAATCTTCTACCTGGTAAAACATAATCTTCAAATGCATTTAAAACTTCTTCTTGACTAAATCCTAACTCAAAAGTTAAAGCAATAACCGAGAGAGCATTTAAAATATTATGTATTCCTGGTACTGGAAGTTTAAACTTCTTCGTTCCAAATGGCGTAGAAATAGTTACTAATTGATTATACATTTTTTTCTCTACTGAAACCAAATGATAGGAGCCTTTATTTACTCCAAATGTTGTTGTATGAGGCAAAATATTCTCATCTGCATTTGAAATACACAAATTTGCTCTATTGCATGCTTTTTTAAATGAGTTTAAATAATCGTTGTAAGAACTAAAATTTTCTATATGATCCCCTCTTATATTTGACACAATTAAAAAATCCGGAGAGTAATTCTCAAATCCTGGCTGACTTTCATCCATTTCAAAAACACACAAATTGCCACCTTTTCTATAATTACCATGTTCTAAAACTGGATGAGTAGATCCTAAAAATACTGTTGGGTTTTTATTTAATTTAAGTAAAACATGAGCTAACATGGAAGTTGTTGTTGTCTTACCATCTGTTCCAGTTATTCCAAATTTTTGGAAATCTCTTAAAATTTGAATATGATGCTCTAATCTTGTAATAACGGGAATTTTTCTTTCGTTGGCACTTTTTACCTCAGGGTTTTCTTCTGAAACGGCTGGAGTCCTGACAACAAGATCAGCATTATCAACATTTTGAGATAAATGTTTTTCAAATACCTCTATTCCCAATTTTTTAAGATATCTTACTCTCTCTGAAAGATAAGGATCCGTTCCAGTTACTTCATTTCCAGATAAATGTTCGTGAATTGCTTGAGCACTCATTCCTATTCCACCAATACCAAGAAAATGAATTTTCACTTTTTCACCTCTTTTAATATTTCTCTAACAATTACTTCTGCTGGATTTTCTTTTTTTTCAAATTTTCTCTCCTTTGTAATCAACAATCTAATCTTCTTTATTAAATCGTCAACATCGAGCTCTTTTTCTTTAATCATATAACCCAAATTATATTTCTCTATTTGCTTTGCATTTTCAATCTGGTGCGATTCTGTGGAGCCTTCCCATGGAATGACTATAGATGGGACATCAAAATAAAGAAGTTCAAAAACCGTTGTAGCTCCTCCTCTAGTAATTGCACAAGAAACAGATTGATAATAATCAGTTATGTTGTTTATATAAGATAAAACCTCTAAATTTTCCGAATTGCAATTTACACTTTTACCACCAGAAGATAAAATAAAATCATATTCAGGTAATTTTTTTGATAGAATACAAGCCAGTTTATTTAAAAATTCGCTTCCACCACTCCCACCAACAATTAAAATTGTTGGCTTTTCAAAATTAAATGTTTTTTTCGATGTTTCTCTTACCGGATTCCCTGAAACAACTATTTTCTTATTAACTGATTTTGGAAAATATTTTTTAGAATCTTCAAACGAAAGAAAAATTTTCTTGGCAAATTTTGATAATTTCAAATTTGAAAGTCCTGGTATGACATTTTGTTCGTGTATAAAAAGAGGAATCTTTAGCTTCTTAGCTGAAACTCCTACTGGATAACTTACATATCCACCAGTCACAAAAACAATATCAGGGTTAAATTCTTTAAGCTTTTTATAAACCTTTTTTTTGTTTTTTAAAACTTTAATTAGCCTAGAAAAATTTTCTAGAGAATATAATGGTCTTTTAAGGCCTTGGATTTCTAGAGAAAAAGTATTGAATTCATATTTCTTAAGAACTTTTTCCTCTAACTTACCTTTAACAGTAAAATATAAAACTTCTATATCACAAGCTTTAGATAAGTTTTCTAAAACTGAGAGAGCCGGGTACAAATGTCCACCAGTCACACCACCTGCAACAGCTACTTTGATTTTCATTTCAATCATTCCATACAAGATTTTTTGGTTTTCTTCCTTCAAGTGCATCTATAACATTTTCTGCAACCATTATTGACATTTTAGATCGCGTTTCAAAAGTTGCAGAACCTATATGAGGCAATAGAACAACATTTTCTAACTTTTCAAGTCCTGGAGTTAGGAACGGCTCGTTTTCATAAACATCAAAACCTGCTCCAGCGATTTTCCCTTCTTTTAAAAGTTTATAAAGAGCCTTTTCATCGACTACAGGACCACGTGCAGTATTGACTAAAATAGCATTAGGTTTTAAAAGGTTTAACCTTTTTTCATCCAATAAATGATAAGTTTCATCTGTGAGTGGTACGTTAATAGAAATAAAATCAGAATTTTTAAGAAGCGTTTCAAGGTCAACATAACTTGCACTGTACTTTTTTTCTACTTCTTCTGGAAGTCTTTTACGATTATGATATATTATATTCATCCCAAATCCTAGTGCCCTTCTTGCCACAGCTTGACCAATTCTCCCCATTCCAATTATTCCCAATGTTTTACCATGTATTTCATATCCTAAGAAAAGTTTTGGTTTCCAACCTTTAAATTTTCCTTCTCTAACAAACCTATCTGCAGAAATTATTTTTCTGGCAACTGCTAATATCAAAGCCCAGGCAATATCGGCTGTAGCTTCTGTTAAAACACCAGGTGTATTTGTGACATAAATACCCTTTGATTTAGCATACTCAACATTTATGTTATTATAACCAACAGCATAATTGGCAATAATTTTTAATTTTTTTCCAGCATCAATGAATTCTTTATCTACAGGATCACGTAATTGCGTAATAACAGCATCTGCATCTTTAACTCGCTTTAACATTTCTTCTTTAGTTAAAAACTCTTCCCCTTCATACACATCAAGTTCATATTTTTCTTTTAAAAGTTTCAATCCATCTTCAGGTATCTTATATGTTACAAATACTTTCATTTGAAAATTAACCTCCCGTTTTAAAAATTTTCAACTAAAATTATTATACCATCTATCTGAAATATTGAAATGGTATAATTAATATATATTTAAAAACAATTTGGGGGTGAAAATTTGAGAAAAACAAGAGATTTTTTAAAATCAAACTGGAAAGAAATTGAAAATACTGATAGGCAAAAAGGTCTTAAAAAACCACCTATAGAAAAACCATATAATGAAAAAGATAAAATTATCAATTTACCCTCATTCGAAGAATTTAACAGTCTTGGAAATGTTAATTTAACAAATGTGATTTTAAATAGAAGAAGTAGAAGAAGTTTTTCCGATTCTCCATTAACTTTAAAAGAGCTTTCTTTTCTTTTATGGAGCACACAAGGAGTTAAAAAATACATACCTGACAAAGAAGTGGTATTCAGAACCGTTCCATCTGCTGGAGCTTGCCATCCTTTTGAAACATATTTAGTAATAAACAATGTGGAAGGCCTTGAAAAAGGAATTTACAGATATTTATCGCTTGAACACAAACTTTTTTTAATTAAACCTGGCGATTTTTCAAAAGACGTAATTGATGCCACACTTGGTCAACAATTTGTTGGTAAATCTGCTGTTGTTTTTACTTGGGCAGCTATTCCTTACAGAACCGAATGGAAATACGCCCAAGAATCCTACAAAGCTATCGCACTTGATGCTGGACATATTTGCCAAAACCTTTACCTTTCTGCTGAAGCAATCAATTGTGGTACTTGTGCTGTTGCCGCTTATGACCAAGAAAAAATGGATAAACTCATCGGTGTAGATGGCATAGATGAATTTGTAGTCTATTTAGCTCCCGTTGGAAAAATTTAAATATATATCATTTTTCTCGTCATTCCACCATCTACAACAATATTTGCTCCAGTTATAAATCCAGATTTGTTCTCGTCTGCAAGAAAGAGAACAAGTTCTGTTATATCAGAAATTTTGCCAGCTCTACCAACTGGGTGTTGTTGGTGTTCTTTTTCAGTTATTGTTTCGTTTTCATGTAAAATCCAACCTGGACTTATTGCATTTACACGAATGTTTGGCCCTAGAGAATTTGCAAGGGCATGGGTCAACCCTAAAATTCCTGCTTTTGAAGCACTGTAAGCTTCATTTCCTGGCTCTGACATTATCGCACGAGTAGAAGATATGTTTACAATTACTCCCTTACCAGGATTTTCTAACATTAAAGGTGTACCAAAACGACTCATCAGAAAATAACCTGTTAAATTCACATCAATTACTTTTTTCCATTCAGTAACTGTTAACTCTAAAAAACTTCTAAATCCTCCTATCGCAGCATTATTTACAATCAAATCCAATCTACCAAATTTTTCCTTAACATTTTCATAAAAAATTTTAACATCTTTTTCGATTGAAACATCTCCATGAAATTTTAATAATTTTTCAGAATTTTCCAGTTTATCCAAACTTTTTTTATCAATATCAATTACTGCAACATTCCAATTTTCCGATAACAATCTTAAAGTAATACCTTTTCCAATATTTTTTGCACCACCAGAGATAGCTGCTACTTTTTGTGACATAAATTCACTCCCTTTTTGTAAGACTTTTAATATAATTATATTATATTTTGTTGTATAATTAAACCAGAAAGGAGGAATATCATGCTTAAAATTTTAACAGAATTTGATCACAATGATTTTATTCCACAAAAATACACATGTGAAGGTGAAAATATCAATCCACAAATTGTTGTTTTGAATGTTCCAAAAACTTCTAAATCTTTAGTTATTATTTGTGAAGACCCTGATGCTCCCTCAAAAACATTTGTACATTGGATAATCTGGAATATCCCAATTAAAAATTCACCCGTTATAATTGAGGAAGGTTTACCTAAAATAAATACTCTTTCAGATGGCTCAAAACAAGGATTTAATGATTTTGGGAGAATCGGATATGATGGGCCATGTCCTCCAAAAAATCATGGTATTCATCATTACTTTTTTAAAGCATATGCACTTGACACTCTATTAACAATCGATGGTAAAATAACCAAAGAAATACTTGAAAAAAGTATAGAAACTCACATTATTGACAGAGGCGAAATAATTGGATTATATCAAAGAAAATAATGGAGGATAATATGAAAAAAATTTTAGTGGTAATCTTTTTATTTTTTCTTTCTTTAGCAATATTTTCAGAAGTTATATCATTTGAGCATGCTAACATAATTTATCCAGAAGGTTATAAAAAACTTGCCATAAAAGTAGGAAATAAATTTGAATCAATAAGAGATTTTGTTGTTGATTTATTTTCCTACGATCCTGGTAAAGTTAACATTTTTATTGAGCCAAATACTGTGATTTCAAATGGTTATGCTAATTTTTTACAAAATAACATAATTAAAATTTATACTTGGCCACCCTCAGGATATGAATACACCTACCTTCCTTTGAATGATTGGTACACTTATCTCTTAGTGCATGAATTTACTCACATTGTAACTCTGAAAAAACTAAGAGGAATGAACAAAATAACAGCAAATTTAAAAATGCCATATGCTCCAAATTTTGGAAAATTCTCATATGAAGCTCCAACGGTCTTCATTGAATCATCACTAACAAAAAATTCTGGTAGACTAAATAATCCCAATATTTCTGAAGAATTGTTTAAAACATTTGGAGAAAAATTTCCAAATGATAATTTAATGAATGATTTTAGGTATGGACTAGTTTATTACAATGCAAATGGAGATTTTTTTCAATATTTAATTGAAAAATATGGAAGAGAATCTGTTTTAAATTACCTTCAAAGTTCTATGGATTATTCACTCAACTGGTTAGAAATAATGTTAATACCATCTTTCCCTTATGTACTTTTAACAAAACTTCCAATACTATTTGAAGATAATTTTAAATTTTATTTTGGAAATTCTTTTAAAAATGAAGTAAAAAACTGGCTCCATACTTTTAAATCCAATGAAAAACCTGAAGGAGCTTTGGTTTACAAAGGTCAAAATGAAAGAATTTACAAAGTAATTTCTGAAAATAACAATTTATACATTTTATCCTCATCGTTTGGAGCAGTTTCAGGATATTTTAACCATCCAATCAATAAATTAACAGTAATATCAGATAAAGGAACAGTAAAAAATGTTTACTATTTATCTGCAATTGATTTTAAAGTTGAAGATGGAAAAATTTTTATTTTAAAACGTAATAATAACAACATGGAAATATGGAATCAGACAGAAAATAAAAAATTAATATCTGGAAAAATTAGCTCTTTTGATGTTTATAAAGGTAAAATTATTTTTTCAACATACAATGATAAAGAAGATGTTTCAACAATAAATGTACTTAATAAAACATACACAATAAATGGATTCGTTAGAGAGCTTGCTTTCAATGGAAATTCTTTGTATATCCTGATTGGAAACTCTCTTTTAAAACTCGAAAATGATTCATTTAAAGTTATAGACAATGTCTCTTTAAAAGGAGCATTCTTAAAGAAAAAAGGAAAAGAAATTTATATGATTTCCAAAATTGATGGAAAAATGGAATTTGTAAAAATTGAAAAAACTTTAATCAAAATTTCTAACAAACAAAACATAATTGATGCAGATTTGGATGATAATAATCTATATTTTATAACCTATCTAGAAAACGGTGAGGGAATGGGATTATACAAATCCGAGAAAACATTCAACCTACCTGAAAAATATTCAATAGCTCAAAAAAACAATGTCTATAACTTTAGATATACAACTTTGTCTAACATTGATGAATTGAAACTTAAACTAACTCCTTCAATATTTGCGCCATTGCTTTTTACAACATACTTTTTACCAATTTCTCCGCAAGAACTCGGATTTTCAGGATGGGCATTAGGAAATCTATTTGATTTTACAAATACAAATCTTGATTTTTATTTATTACCTTACCTGGGCAATTTCACAACCTACTCCGCAACTAATAATACTTTCAATGAAACAAAATATAACTTACTAGGTTTAAGTTATGGTCTAATATATAATGATTCTTTAAATGATAAAAGCTTAGTCAGTTTAAACCTTTACGATATTAAAAATTCATTCTATACAGGTATTTCTTCTTTAAGTATTAAACTTTTTGATACCACACTTAGTTATGATAGCAAAATGTCTTTAACGTTGGAAAATATAGGAACATATTTCTACAAATATCCAGATTTTAATTTTAATGATCTAATATCTTTTAATTTAAACTTTTCAAAAGAAAAATTTTCACTTGGTATTGGTGAATCAAATGAAATTACTTATGAATCCACCTCTTTATCAATCCATTCAACAGTATATGTAGGAATTTTAAATATTTTTTCTCAAAAAAATTATTTGTACGGAAATATGAATATTGATGATGAAGATTTAAATATGTTCATAGTATCAGTCAACAATATATTTCCCTTTTATAAACAAGCTGGGGCAGCTTTAGGATACCTTGGTAATTATAACTTTGCTGATAATAATTTTACTAACAATTTTCTTTTATATTTATACATGGGACATCCAAAATCGAATATTTTATATTTACAAGCTGGTATATTATTTGATGGCTTTTTTAGGCCTTTCATAGGATTTGGTACTTCTCCTCACGATATATTTTTCTAATCTAGTATACAGGTATTAAAAAGTTCTTCTACTGTTTGAGCTTTTCTAATCAACTTCAAAGAACCATCCTTTTTTACCAGTACTTCTGGAGGCTTTACAGTACCATTATAATTATTTGCCATGGAAAAACCATATGCCCCTGCATTTTTAACTATTAACAAATCGCCCATTTTTGGAACAGCTATTTCCAAGTCTCTAGCCAAAAAATCCCCTGTTTCGCAAAGCGGGCCTACTACATCAACTTTTCCTCTTGTACTATTATCAGTAAAGATTTCAATTTCATGACTTGCACCATATAACGCAGGACGTATTAAGTGGTTCATCCCGCTTTCTGTCACCACAAAGGTTTTTTGTTCACTTTTTTTTACCATTAAAACCTTTGTTAGTAAAAAACCAGCAGGAGCAAAAATAAATCTTCCTATTTCACTAATTACCAGATCAAACTTTTCAAGAATAGGCGTCAATTCATTCTTCAATCTATTTAAATCTAATTCTTTTTCATCCTTGTACCTTATTCCCCAACCTCCGCCAATATTTATCTTTGTAATATCATATTTTTTAGCAAGTTTATAAGTTTTCTCTAAGGCTTCTTTAAAAGGAGATATATCCGTAATTTGAGAACCAATATGTATATGAAGTCCTGAAATTTTTTCTCTATATTTTTCTAAAAGAAAACTTGCCTGATCAAATGTCATACCAAATTTGTGTTTTTTCAAACCAGTTGAAATATATGGATGTGTTTTTGCATCTATATCTGGATTTACACGTAAGAATAAATTTAAATTCTCTTCCTCTTTCCAAAGGTATTCAAACTCTTCCGCTGAATCAACGTTAATATATTTTACTTTGTTATTTAACATAAATTCTTTCTGTTTATGGGTTTTCCCATTTCCATTCCAAACAATATATTCTGAATCTATTCCAGCCATTTTAGCTGCATAAAATTCTCCTTCACCTAAAATATCTGCACCAAACCCGATATTTTTAAGAATTCTTAAAAGATACGGATTGTTATTTGCTTTCAACGCCAATGTTGGCAAGTAATTTAATTTTTCAAAAACTTTTTTTACTATATTGGCCCTTTTTATTAAAATATCCTCAAAATACACGTATACTGGTGTACCAAAATTCTGAGCAATTTCATTAAATATCTCTTTCACTTTCAATCAACTCCTTAAGAAATTCATAAACCAGTGATGAATAAAATTCAATTACTTCGTCATCTGGAAGAAATTTTGGATTGTGAAGCCCAAATTTTTCTCCTTTAGATGTTCCTGCCCAGAACATTAATGAAGGATAACGATTAGAAAAATATCCAAAATCTTCTCCTGTGAACTTCATTCCACAATTTATGAAGTTGACTTCAGTTTTTTTATTTACAAAAGTCTTGAATTTTCTGTATAAATTTTCATCAACCACTACCTGAGGATAAACGCTTCCTTTATTAATAAAATAACTACCTTTATTTTCATCAGATACCTTTCTTGCTATTCTAGATAATCTTTCTATAATCTTTTCAGTGATATCAAGAGATTGTGTCCTGATACTTCCCATAATTGTTGTTTCTTTTGAAACTATATTTCTTGCATCTCCACCTTCTATTTTCCCAAAACCAATTAACACATCTTCAAAATTTTCATTATAAAATTCGTTTAAAAATTGCATGGATATTTTAATTGAATCGATGCCCCGATCATAAAAAGCTATATGTGCTGGTTTTCCTAAAAATGTTATGTCTAATTCTGTAGCAGAAGCAAATAAAGTTCCAGGAGTTGTTGCAACTGTTTTAAAATCGTACTCATCAGTTACATGAAGGGAGAAAGCATATTTTATTGGCAATTCTTCCAGTTCATCTAAAATATAAGAAGCGCCTGCACCTGTTTCTTCACCCGGCTGAAAAACAAACACGAAATTTTCCTGAAAATTACCTGCCAAAATCTTTTTAACCAATTCATACGCTATTGCCATATGCACATCATGCCCACAAGCATGCATATTGTTATTTTTTGACGCATATTTCCAATTTGTTTCTTCTTTTATCGGAAGTGCATCCATATCCGCTCTATATAAAATAAATGGTGCATTCTTTTTAATTTCATAAATTGCTATTACACCTGTTCCTGCAATTTTATATATTTTTAATCTATCATCATTCATTGATTTTAAAGCATTAATTAATAATTTTTGTGTTTCATACTCTCTAAATGATATTTCAGGATTTTGATGTAATAAATGTCTAAGTTCTATCGAATCCACTTTTTCACCTCCCTAAGTTATTCATATAATAACACATATATGTTATAATTAAAGTTGAGTTTCGTTTCATAAAGGTTAATTAAAGTTAATTTTGGAGGTGTCTAAATGGACGAAGTTCAAAAATTAGTAGATGATGCTCTTAAAGAAATTAATTCTGCAACTGATTCTAGTACTCTAAATAATATAAGAATAAAATATCTCGGAAAAAAGGGATTAATTACATCGTTAATGAAAAAACTTAAGGATCTTCCTCAAGAGGAAAGACCCAAATTTGGAGCACATGTTAATAATGCTAAAAATATTATTACACAAAAAATAAATGAAAAATTGGAAGAAATTTCAGAAAAAGAAAAAAAGAAAAAATACGAAGAACTTGCCGTTGATATAAGTATTCCTGGAGCCAGAAGAGACATTGGCCATTTACATATACTAACTCAAATTCAAAAAGAACTTGAAGATATTTTTATCTCTATGGGTTTTGAAGTAGTTGAAGGTCCTGAAGTCGAAGATACTTGGCACAATTTTGATGCTCTTAATACACCCGATTGGCACCCTGCAAGGGACATCCAAGATTCTTTTTATTTCACTGACAAAATACTTTTAAGAACTCATACCTCTCCAGTTCAAATTAGAACCATGTTGCAAAGAAAACCACCTCTTGCCATAATCTCACCTGGCAGAGTTTACAGAAGAGACTATGATTCAACACATTTACCTATGTTTACCCAAATGGAAGGTCTATTTGTTGATAAAAATGTCACAATTAAACATTTGAAATATACATTGGAAGAAATGGCTAAAAGGATTTTTGGAGAAAATTCTAAAGTTAGATTAAGACCCAGCTTTTTCCCGTTTACTGAACCAAGTTATGAAGTTGATGTTCTTTTTGGTGATACGTGGCTTGAAATACTGGGAGCTGGAATGGTTGACCCAAATGTTTTTAAAAATGCTGGTTATGATCCTGAAGAGTGGTCTGGATTTGCCTTTGGATTAGGACTTGAAAGAATTGCCATGGTAAAGTACGGAATAAAAGATATCAGAGATTTTATTAGAAACGATATTAAATTTTTGGAAAACTATTGATATGAATGGAATTTTAAATGTTTATAAACCTAAAGGTTTAACTTCACATGATGTTGTGGATGAAATCAGAAAAAAATTAAACATTAGAAAAGTGGGACACGCAGGCACACTTGATCCTTTTGCCGAAGGTGTTTTAATTATTGGTTTAGGACACTCAACTCGTTTGCTCGAATACTTTAAAGATTTAAAAAAAAGATATTATGTTAAAGCTATTCTTGGACTTATTACAGAAACTTTTGATATAACTGGAGAAGTTAAGGAAGAAAAGAACTGTAATAAATCAGCTAAAGAAATAATAGAAGCAATAAATTCATTCAAAGGCAAGTATCTTCAAGTACCCCCTGCTTATTCAGCAAAAAAATACAAGGGGGAGCGTTTATATAAACTTGCAAGAGAAGGAAAAATTATCTCTCTTCCACCAAGAGAGGTTGAAATATACAATATAGAAAACATCAAAGTTAATCCACCTTATTTCTCTTTTGAAGTGGAAGTTTCAACAGGCACTTATATTCGAAGTCTTTGTATGGACATTGGATACAAATTATCGTGTGGAGCAACCGCAGTTGAATTAGTTAGAACAAATATAGGAGACTTTAATATAAAAAACTCAATTAATCCTTTTGAAAAATCAAGGGAGGAAATCTTAAGTCATTTAATGAATCCTGTAAAGGTTCTTAATTTACCAAAAGTAGTTATATATAAGGATTATGTTGAAAAAATTTTTAACGGCATTCAACCAACATTAGAGTTTGTTAAAGAAATCATAAATGACTTCAAAAAGGGAAACGATGTAATGTTAGTTTGTGATGAAAAATTAATTGCAATTGCAAAAGCCGAAAGAAATTCTAGTTTTTTTGAAACTTTAAGAAAAGAGAGCCGTTTACGTGAAAGAATTTTTTCTTTAAAGAAGGTATTTAAGGAGGCGAAATTTTGAAAGTAGGTATAATTGGATTACCTCAAGTTGGTAAAACAACAATATTTTCACTTTTAACAGGTCTGGAAGTTGAACCATATTCTACAGCTCATCAGAAGGGAGTCGCAAAGGTCTTTGACAAAAGAGTAAAGATACTTTCAGAAATGTATCAACCAAAAAAGACTATTTACGCAACTCTGGAATTTTATGATACACCGCCTTTAATTCCTAATGATCAGAAAAGTAGATCACAAGTGTTTAATATGGTTCAAAATGCTGATGCTTTATTGCTCGTTTTAAGAGCATTTAAAAATGATAGTGTTCCTTTTCCAGAAAAAGGCGAAACTGCTTACAAACAATTGAAAATTACATTGGATGAATTTATATTTAGAGATCTTGAGGTTGTAACTAATAGAATTGAAAAGCTTGAAAATGCTAAAAGAAAGCTTGAAAACAGAGAGGAAAACGAATTAAAAGTTCTCAAACAAATGAGAGAATTTCTCGAAAACGAAGATTTTCTATCAAGACATAGAGAAGATTTTTCTGAGGATCAATTAAAACTTGTTTCAAGCTATTCTCTTGTAACCCTAAAACCTGTAGTAATCGCCGTAAATCTTGATGAAAACCAATTTGTAGAAAAAGACTACGAAAGTAAAAATGATGTTTCAAAACTAGTTAATAATTATAATTTTGCTTATATTGAACTTTGTGGATTAATGGAAAAAGAAATTCAAGAACTTCCAGAAGAAGAAAGAGAAGAATTCTTAAAGGATCTTGGAATCACTGAAAGCGGCATTGAAAGACTTTCAAAAATCATGTATAGTCAATTAGGCCTAATTTCTTTTTTCACCGTTGGAAAAGATGAAGTAAGAGCCTGGACACTTAAGAAAGGTAGCACAGCAGTTGAAGCTGCAGGAGTAATACATTCAGATCTTGCAAGAGGATTTATTAAAGCTGAAATAATGAAATATGACGATCTAGTTTCATTAGGGAGCGAAAAAGAAGTTAAAGAAAAAGGATTGATGAAATTAGTTGGAAAAGAGCATGTTATTGAAGATGGTGATATAATTACTATAAGATTCAACGTCTAGGAGGAAAAAACATGAAACAAGTTATAAAATTAACTCAGAACATCTATATTCCCAGAGCAAGAATAACAGCTGTTCTCCCTGTGTCTTCATCTATTGCAAGAAAATTAAGAGGCCTTAACAAACTCGGTGGAAAAATCGTAAACATAACATACGGTGAAGAAGCAAAGACTATTCTCATTATGGATAGCGGTCATATCTTAGTTTCTTCAAAAACTCTGAAAGAGGTTGATGAAGCACTGTGGAAATAAAAAGGTTTATTTTTAGATATACTCCTACAAATAGATACAGTATCACGGCACTTGTTGCCTCAGTTTTTTCATATAAAAAAGATATTGAATTAATTGAAGTAAGGAATGTTAATGATATTTTAAATTTTGAAACTAAGGGAACTGTGGTTCTCTTTTCTTTTATGAGCTTTGATTTAGAAACTGTTAAAAAGGAAGCAAGTTTTTTAAAAGATAAAGGATATGTTTTAATTGCGGGGGGACCACATGTTTCAGCATTGCCTCATCAAGTTTTAAACCTAGGTTTTGATTACGTTTTTACAGGTGATGGTGAAGAAAACATCAGAAAATTTATTGATGGGATATTTCCTGAAAATAAAATATACGATGGAACAACCAATAGAGTTAATTTATCAAATTATCCTCCTTTCTGTCCTGAAAAAAATTTATACATGCCAATTGAAATTTCAAGAGGTTGTCCATTCTCCTGTGGTTATTGTCAAACCCCAAGACTTGCAGGAAAAATTGTTAGACACAGACCTTTAGAACAAATTATAGAATACTCAAAAATTGGTGTTAAAAATGGCAGAAAAATAGCAAGATTTATTTCTCCTAATTCTTTTAGTTATGGAAGTAAAAATGGTGTAACCCCTGAACCTAAAATTATAGATGAATTATTATTTGGACTTAAGAAAATTGGTGTTAAAGAAATATATTTTGGTACTTTTCCTTCAGATGTTAGGCCAGAAAGTATAACCGAAGAAATGTTATTAACAATAAAAAAATACGTAAATAACAAATATATTGTAGTTGGAGCTCAAAGTGGTAGTGAAAGAATATTGAAAATTATAAGACGTGGACATAGTTTAGAACAAATTGAAAACGCTCTTTATCTTCTAAAAAAACACGGTTTTATTCCACGTGTTGATTTTATTTTTGGTTTTCCATTCGAAACTGATGAAGATATTGAAAAAACATTTAACTTTATTGAAAAAATCGTTAAAAAATATAACGCTAAAGTTCATGCTCATACATTTATGCCTCTTCCGGGAACACCACTTGCCAATGCAGGACCTGGAAAATTGACGGAAAAGCATTATAAATTCTTGGGTTTACTAACAGCTAAGGGATATCTTGATGGTTACTGGCTGAATCAAGAAAAACTTGCAAGGAGAGTTGCAAATGTTAATAGCAGCAACACAATTTAATCCTAAACCAGGAAATTTTGAGTACAATTTAAATAAACATATCGATTTTATCAACGAAGCCGGGGAAAATGGTGCAATGTTAACCCTTTTTCCAGAGCTTTCTTTGTCAGGTTATACTTACGATGAAAGAATTTTGAAGAAAAGTATAGAATTTTTTAGTATAGCAAAAAATGAATTACTCAATCTTTCCAGAAAGTATAATATGGCAATTGTCGGAGGAATTCCAAGGTTAATACTGGGAAAATTAAGAAATTCTGCTTTTGTAATAAAAAAGAAAAAAGAAATTCTGTTTTATGACAAAACCCATTTATTTAGAAATGAAAAGGATATTTTTGAACCTGGTGAAAGATTTTTGGTATTTAAATTTAATGGAATTAAATTTGGAATTTTAATCTGCTATGAAATTGGCTTTCCTGAAATATCGAGAATTTTAACACTTAATGGGGCACAAGTTCTTCTTGCGCCTTTTGCTTTCGGAAAAGAAAGAAAACACATTTATGAAATTTCAACAAGAGCACGAGCACTAGAAAATGGAGCTTTTTTAGTAACTTCATCTACAAGCGGAAAGGGAATAATGAATTTTTTGGGTAACTCAAGAATAATTGGACCTGATGGTGAAATTCTAATAAAAGCCACAAAAAAGGAAGAAATTATATTTTATGATATTGATGTTTCAATCCTTGATTTTTATAGATTCAAAGAAGAAGGAAAATCGCATGCTTATCTTCTCAATAGACAAAAAAGTCTTTATAAGGATTTGATAAAGTGAGTACATTTTTAAAAGGTATCTTACTAAGTAGTGCTGCTGGAATGGCAACATCTTTAGGTGCTATTCCATTTTTGTTTTTAAAAAAAGGAGTGAATGAAAAATTTATTGACGCATTACTTGGTATGGCTGCTGGAATAATGCTTGCTGCCAGTGCTTTTAGTTTGGTGGCTCCCTCCATTGAAATTGGCGGATTATTAAGATTTGCAGTTGGTTTTTTTCTTGGGGCCATTTTAGTAGACTTAATGGATAAATACTCTCCCCACGAACATTTTTTAAAGGGACATGAAGGAGCTGAATTAAAAAGACTTAGTAAAATATGGTTATTTGTAATTGCCATTACAATCCATAACTTACCTGAAGGAATGGCTGTAGGAGTAAGTGCTTTTTCTGATCAGGCTTTAAATATAGCATTTGCAATAGGCATACAAAATATTCCTGAAGGAGCTGCTGTTGCCGCAGCGCTTTTAAATGCAGGTTATAGCATTAAAACTTCTTTTTTAATTGCTTTTCTAACTGGCGTTGTAGAGATTTTTGGTGGTATTTTAGGCGCAGGTATTGTTTCAATTTCACAGGCCCTTCTTCCATATATGATGGCCTTTGCTGGTGGAGCAATGATTTTTGTTATAAGTGATGAAGTTATTCCAGAAACTCATTTAAGAGGAAATGAAAGATTATCAACTTACTTTTTAATTATTGGTTTTTTTATAATGTCAGTACTTGACGTTATTCTAGGATAGGAGGAAACTGCATGCTTAACATTGCATTAATAGGATGTGGAAGGATTGCGATCAAAAAACATACAGAAGCTTTAATACAAAACAAAGATGTGTTTAATATTGTTACAGTCTGTGATATTGTTAAAGAAAAGGCAGAAAATTGTGCAAGTATCTTAGAAAAAAGACTTGAAAGAAAAGTAGAAATAGAAACAGATTACAAAAAATTACTCAAAAGAGAAGATATAGATGTGGTAGCTATT
>Ga0190327_1000011_pt1 | contig 35821 bp, 35 predicted proteins | sample 48720401_MG_FD_161667 | JGI IMG/M metagenome (GOLD analysis project Ga0190327, IMG submission 161667) | Hydrothermal vent sediment bacterial communities from Southern Trench, Guaymas Basin, Mexico - 4872-04-0-1_MG | ecosystem: Environmental > Aquatic > Marine > Hydrothermal vents > Sediment ... | reverse complement strand
ACTAATTCATAGTAGAGGAGTAGCAGGGGTAATGCCCTGTGAGGATATAATCCACTCGAAGGGATTAGCGTTAGTATGAAAAGGCAAAGGGAAACATGTACTGATCATCGAGTTGGAGGATATATGCAAACAAAACTGAACCTTATAACAAAGATGGCTGTAACAGACAGCAAATGTAAATTCAATAATTTGATCTATCTGCTGAACAAAAACAATCTGCAGGAGTGTTTCTGGGAACTTAAGAAAGGGAAGGCCTCCGGAGTTGACGGAGTTACCCTTGAGGCGTATGAGGAAAATCTTGATACTCACCTTGAAGATTTGGTGGCAAGAATGAAAACATTCAGCTATCGACCCAAGCCAGTTAAAAGAGTGTTGATACCCAAGGCAAATGGTAAGAAACGTCCCTTGGGCATACCGTCTGTTGAGGACAAAATAGTACAGATGGGAATCACTAAAATTTTGCAGGCTATCTTTGAGGTTGATTTTCTTGATTTATCATACGGTTTCAGACCAAAACGCAATTGTCATCAGGCATTGGATGCTGTGGATAAGATGATAATGAAAAGCCCGGTGAATCACATAATAGATGCCGATATTAAAGGCTTCTTTGATAATGTGGAACATGACTGGCTTATACGCTGCGTTGAACAAAGAATAAGTGACAAAAATATGATACGCCTGCTTAAAAGATTTCTTAAAGCAGGGATCATAGAAGAAGGTAAATATACATCTTCTGAAAAGGGTACACCCCAGGGTGGATTAATTTCACCAGTGTTGGCTAACATCTATCTGCATTATGTACTTGACCTCTGGTTTGAGAAGGTCGAAAAGCGTAAGTTTGGATGTTACATGGGCATGGTACGCTACTGTGATGACTTTGTCATATGTGTTCAACACAAAGAATCAGCCAACCAACTGCTACAGGACTTGATCAAGCGATTGGAAAAGTTTGGACTGGAATTATCTTTAGAAAAGACACGGATAGTAGAGTTTGGTAGATATGCCAAAGAAAACAGCAAGAAGAAAGGTTGTAAACCAGGAAGTTTTGATTTTCTGGGAATCACACATTTCTGCGATAAAGGCAGAAAAGGGTATTTCAAAGTAGGCAGGAAAACTGCCCGCAAGAAATATTCTGCAAAAATCAAGGAGATGAATCAATGGTTGAAGGCTGTGCGTAACACAAGCAGCCCAGAATCATGGTGGCCTGTTCTTGTTGCAAAACTGAGAGGGCATTTTCAATATTACGGGATGAGTGGTAATTTTGTTGGTATCAAAAGGTTCTACACTCAGGCAGTACGCCTGACATTTAAATGGATGAACAGGAGAAGCCAGAAGAAAAGTTTTAACTGGGAACAGTTCAACACCTATCTTAACAGGCATCCACTTCCAAAGCCTAAAATTTATCACAACCTGTATACGTTATGGCAGTCAAAGTGAATATTAGCGAAGAGCCCGTTGCGGGAAAACCGCACGGCGGGTTCTGTGAGGGGTGTCATTTCCTCACGAATTATACGTTTAAGTATAGGAGGAAATAGATGTCTACTCGACAAAAAAAATTGGGATTTAAAATTGTACTGCTGCTTTTTATAGCGGGTTTAATCTCAATATTTTTTATATTTAATCTGGATGGTTATTTTTCTCTCGCCAACCTGAAAAATGAACTTGACGCTTTTAAGGAATATTATGGTCAGCATAAAGTCATGACAATGGCTATTTACATGACCATCTATATTCTTGTAACAGCTTTGTCCCTTCCTGGAGCCGCAATTATGACACTTGCCGGCGGTGCCTTATTCGGACTTTTTTACGGGGTGTTGCTTGTCTCCTTTGCCAGCACCATAGGAGCAACCTTAGCCTTTTTAGTTTCCCGGTACATGTTCAAAGACTGGGTTCAGCATAAATTTTCATCAAAGCTTTCTGCCATCAATAAAGGGATAGACAAAGAGGGCGGATTTTATCTGTTTACCTTAAGGCTTGTGCCTATATTTCCATTTTTTGTGATTAACCTTGTCATGGGGGTTACCACCATTCGCACCTTTGTTTTCTATATTGTCTCCCAGGTGGGAATGCTACCTGGAACCATCGTATTTATTAATGCAGGAACTCAGCTTGCGAAAATAGAAACAGCCAGCCAGATTTTATCGTTGAATATCATTCTTTCCTTTGCCTTATTAGGTATTTTTCCGATTATCGCCAAGCGCTTCATAGCAATTGTAAGACAGCAAAAAATATTTTCTAAATTTTCAAAACCGAAAGTTTATGATTATAACCTTGTGGTGATAGGTGCGGGGTCCGCCGGGCTTGTGGCTTCCTATATTGCCGCGGCTGTTAAGGCAAAAGTGGCTTTGATTGAAGAACATAAAATGGGTGGAGATTGCCTTAATACAGGGTGCGTACCCAGCAAGGCGCTGATCGCCAGTGCCAGACTTTTATCCTATACTAAAAGGGCAAAAGAGTTCGGGTTTGATAGAGTTGATGTGAATTTTAATTTTGCAACGGTAATGGAACGTATTCAATCCATTATAAAAAAAGTGGAACCCCATGATTCAGTTGAACGGTATACCCGATTGGGTGTGGATTGTATCCAGGGCAGGGCAAAAATTATATCTCCTTTTGAAGTAACGGTGAATGATAGAATTTTAACCACAAAAAATATTATTGTTGCCACGGGCGCAAAGCCAATGGTTCCTGATCTGCCGGGACTGGACCAGATAAAATATCTTACCTCGGACAATATCTGGGATATCAGAATACTTCCAAAAACCTTTTTGGTATTGGGTGCAGGGCCTATAGGGTGTGAGCTGGCCCAGGGATTCTCAAGGCTGGGATCAAAGGTAATCCTTGTACAGAGGGGTTCAAGAATAATGAAAAAAGAAGATCCCGACGCTGCTCAAATCGTTTTAGACAGGTTTCAGGCAGAAGGCATACAGGTGCTTTTGAATCATTCAGCCAAAGCCATTGATGTTTTCGGGGAAGAAAAACAACTGGTTTGTGATCATGATGGAAAACAAATCAGGATTCCATTTGATGAGATTTTGATTGCCCTTGGAAGAACTCCAAATGTGAAAGGGTTTGGCCTTGAAGAGCTTGGTATTGAACTTAACAAAAGTAAACATATTGAAACCAATGAATTTTTACAGACCAATTTTTCCAATATTTATTGCAGCGGAGATGTTCATGGCCGGTATTTATTTACCCATACCGCCGCCCACGAATCCTGGTATTCCGCTGTGAATGCCCTGTTTGGAAGATTTAAAAAATTTATTGTGGATTACAATACCATCCCATGGGCCACTTACACTGATCCTGAAGTGGCCAGGGTTGGCATCAATGAAACAGAAGCTAAACTTGCTCACATTGATTATGAAATGGTTAAGTATGGAATTGATGATCTTGACCGGGCCATTGCTGATTCTGAAAATTATGGGTTTGTAAAGGTTTTGACAGTTCCGGGAAAGGATAAAATATTGGGGGTCACCATTGTGGGGAACCATGCGGCTGATGTAATTTCCGAGTTTGTCCTTGCAATGAAACATGGAATAGGATTGAATAAGATTTTAGGGACGATTCATATTTACCCTACAATGGCTGAGGCAAATAAGTATGCAGCCGGTTTGTGGAAGAAAAACCATGCACCTCAAAAACTGCTTGCATGGATTAAAAAATACCATGCCTGGATGCGAAAATAAGAAAGTTGTAAAATTTTAAATAAATTATTTTAAAAAAAGGAGCGTTTAAAATGAAAGTAACGATTACAAAACAGTGCATGGGCGACAGGAACTGTAATGAGCTTTGTCCTGAAATTTTTGAATATGATGAAGATCAATTAAAATCCACCATTAAAACCGATGAGATTCCGGAACATCTGAAAGACATCGTTCGCAAGGCAGCAGAGGAATGCGGTGCTGATGCCATTATCATTGAAGAATAAAAAAGAAGGTGCCTATGGTTAAGTTCAGGGAAAGTCAGACGGCTAAAAATCTTCATATTTCTTTTTCAGCAGAAACCCAGGCCAGAACACGGTATGATTTTTTTGCAAACAAAGCCAGGGAAGATGGGTTTATCCAGATTGCAAAAATATTTACTGAAACTGCAGATCAGGAATTTGAACATGCCCTGCGGTTTTTTAAATTTTTTAACGGGGGTGATCTTGAAATAAAATGGGTTTTCCCCACTGGTGTGATTAAGGATACCCGTGCCAATCTTCTTTCGGCAGCAGCTTTGGAAAAATATGTCAGTGAGGATATGTATGCCAAATTTGCAATAATCGCCAAAGATGAAGGTTTTGAAAGGGCGGAAGATACATTTAATAATATTATTGTAGCTGAAAAGCATCATGAAAAACTGTATCTTGAGCTGGCCCGGAACATTGCAAAGGACAGGGTCTTTCAAAAAGACGAAGAAAAAGTCTGGCGTTGCCTGAGCTGCGGATATATCCATACGGGAAAAGCTGCACCCGATAAGTGTCCTGCCTGTGTGAAACCAACAGGATTTTTTGAATTACTTTGTGAAAACTGGTAGAATCTATCTGGCACAACAAATGAGACATTTATGACTCATTTGTTGTGCCTTGAATGTGTATCATAAGTTTTTTTATTCTCCCCCCCCTCTTTTTTAAATCGTTAAAACTCCTTTATTAAAAGCGGTTTTAGATAAAATGATACTGCAGGCACGCAATTTGCTTTATTTATTTCCACTATTTGGTTCAACAACAAAAAATTCTGGAGGCGAATATGAATATTTGTGAGATAAAAGACAACTGGGACCTGGTTAATTCTGTGGATTGGGAAATGACACCGGAAGAAGCCATTGCACTTCACCTTGAATGGGGGCCGTTAAGATCACAGGCCTATTATAATTCAAGAGATAGTCATAATGAAACCGTGTATTTCGTTATTAATACATGGAAAAAGCCACCCATCTTAACCCTGGTTAGAAGAAAAGGGTTTGATTCCGAAGAGTTGGGGAATTTCAGGCTGCCACAGAATCTTGAAACAGAATTTATGAAGGGAATCGGTCAATATAAGGGTGTCTATGCGGTTGAAGGAGACGTCAAAGATTGGCTCAAAAAGGAACTTGAAGTTTAAGCCCGAATCTTAACCACCACCTTGAAGTTCCAGAGCCAAACGGTCGGGGCAGAAATACAACGCCATGTTGTGAATTCTGCCCCGATTTTTTTTTACTCGATATATTTTAATGGCCTTTTTTATTATTCTCTATAAAATCTTTTACCATCATCTCCCCCAGCTCTTTTGACCGTTTCGTGGCCGATTCTATGGCATTGATCATGGTGGTTCGAAGCCCTCCCTGTTCCAGGGTATGGATACCGGCAATGGCTGTTCCACCGGGAGAGGCCACCCTGTCTTTGAGCTGTCCGGGATGTTCTTTTGATTCAAGCAGGAGTTTTGCCGCCCCAAGAACCGTCTGGGTGGATAAAAACAGAGAGTCTTTTCTTGATAATCCCATCTTAACCCCGGCATCTGCCATGGCCTCAACAATGATAAAGATATAGGCAGGGCCACTGCCGCTTAATCCGGTAAACGCATCCATGAGAATATTTTCCTGAATAAAGACAGTTTTTCCGACAGAATCAAAAATAGCTCTTGCAAGGGCCACATCATCTTTTGATGCGTATTCACCGGCTGCAATGGCGGTGGCGCTCTCTTTTACAAATGCACAGATATTGGGCATCACCCTGATCAGCCGAAGTTCCTTGCGAAGTCCTGATGCGATGGCAGCCAGGGGAACACCCGCTGCAATTGAAATGATCAGTTTTGATTGATCAAGGGCAGGTCCGGTTTCTTTTAAGACGGATCCTAAGATTTGGGGTTTTGTGGCATAGACGATGATATCAGATTTTTGTACCACTTTAATATTGTCTGTGGTGGTTAAGACATTGTATTTGTTTTGAATTTCTTCTAGAAGACCTTCTGCAATGTCTGAACAGATAATATTTTCAGGTTTTGTCGCCTTGGAAAGGACCAGACCACTGATCAACGCCTCACCCATATTGCCACTTCCAATAAAGCCTATTTTTTTATCCTGCAGCATATTGATATGACTCCTTCATATGATTGATTAAAATAAAGGATTTATATTAAGACCTTAAAATTAATATAGTCAAGATAAATTTATGGCCCTGTAATTGCTTATCTATTTTATCATAAAACAAAAATCAGTATGATGATTATAAATCAGGTATGATGGTATGAAGATGGGGTTAAAGAATAATAAAAGGAAGTGGATGTGAAATACAAAGGGTTTCAACTGCCATCGTTAATTAACGGGCGGTTAATAAAGCGGTATAAACGGTTTCTTGCCGATATCGAGCTTGAAACAGGTGAAAAAGTGACGGCCCATTGTCCGAATTCCGGTTCCATGAAAGGGTGTGCGATTCCCGGATCACAGGTCTGGCTGTCAGAAAGCGATAATCCTAAAAGAAAATACAAATATACCTGGGAATTGATTAAGGTGCCGGGAACTTTGATCGGTATCAATACCCAGGTGCCCAATAAACTGGTGAAACAAGCCATTGAAAATGATCTGATAAAAGAGTTGTCCGGCTATGATCGTGTGATAGCTGAAGTGAAAACGAGCAGTCATACAAGGCTTGATCTGCTATTGGAAAAGGTCTCTGGTGAAAAGTGTTATGTAGAAATCAAAAACTGCACCCTGGTAGAAGAAGGAATAGCCATGTTTCCGGATGCAGTGACCACAAGGGGGCAGAAGCATCTGGATGAACTGGATCATCTTGTGTCTCTCGGTCATCGGGGGGTTATTTTTTTTCTGATTCAGCGTATGGATGCAAAAGCCTTTAAACCAGCGGCTATGATTGATAAAATCTATGCCGAAAAATTGAGGAATGTTATAAAAAATGGTGTGGAGATCGTTGTAAGGGATACGGTCATCAGCCCACAGATAATTCGGTTGGGAAATACCGTTCCTGTGGTTCCGGAGTGATGATCTGCGGTGCTAAATAAATGCCAATTAAAAGCAGCAGCACTTATTGACATTCTACCACTTTGTAGTATTTTAAACATGGTTATGGGAATAAAAAGTTCAATTTTGGAGAGTTGAGGAAGGAGATAATTTATGTGGGAATATACCGATAAAGTAAAAGATCATTTTTTAAACCCCCGGAATGTGGGTGAGCTGGAAGGCGCCAATGCAATCGGAGAATCGGGGTCTTTAAGTTGCGGAGACGCATTGAAATTATATTTAAAAGTTAATGAGAATGAAAGGATTGTGGATGCAACGTTTATGACATTTGGGTGTGCGAGTGCTGTCGCATCTTCATCCGCTTTGACTGAGATTATTAAGGGAATGACCCTGAAAGATGCGGCAAAATTAACCAATGATGATATTTCAGATTATCTGGGGGGCCTGCCAAAAGCAAAAATGCATTGTTCGGTCATGGGGCAGTCTGCTTTGAAAAAAGCAATTGCAGATTACAGGGGTATCCAGATTCTGGAAAAACCGGGCGAAATTGTTTGTGAATGTTTTGATGTGACCGATCTTGAGATCATTGATGCTGTAAAAACAAACGGCCTTGAGACCACAGAAGATGTGACCGACTATCTGAAAGCGGGAGGCGGATGTGGTAATTGTCTTGAAAGAATTGAAGAATTGATTGAATCTGTTAAAGCCAAAGGATAATTTAAGAAATGAAAATAGTCTATACAGATAATAATGCAACCACAAAAGTTGCCGATGAAGTCATTGAAGAAATGCTTCCCTATTTTGGGGAACTATATGGCAATCCGTCTTCCATGCATACCTTTGGGGATCAGGTAGACAAAAAAATCAAACAGGCGAGACAGAAGGTAGCGGACTTCATCAATGCCGATCCTGATGAAATTATTTTTACCAGCTGCGGAACAGAGAGTGATAATGCAGCTATCTATTCTGCTATTAACGCCTATCCGGAAAAAAAACATATTATTACTTCAAATGTAGAGCATCCTGCCATTAATAAGCTTTATCAGCATCTTCAAAAAACAAAAGGCTATGAGGTCACATTTGTTCCCGTGGATGAGAAAGGGCTTTTAGATCTGGATCTGCTGTATGACAGCATGACGGATAACACAGCCATTGTTTCATTAATGTGGGCAAACAATGAAACCGGTGTCATGTTCCCCATAGAAGATATTGCAAAAAAGGTCGGTGAAAAAGGTATTTTGTTTCATACCGATGCGGTTCAGGCAGCGGGTAAAGTACCCATTGATGTGAAAAAGTGCGGTGTTACCATGTTGTCACTTTCCGGGCATAAAATTCATGCACCTAAAGGGGTTGGTGTCCTTTATATAAAAAAGGGATTTAAGTTTTCACCCTATCTGATTGGCGGGCACCAGGAGAAAGGGCGACGCGGCGGTACGGAAAATACCGTGTCCATTATCGGGCTTGGAAAGGCCTGTGAGCTTGCCCGTGAGAATCTGCCCGTTATGAATACCAAAGTCAGGGAGCTTCGGGATTATTTACAAAAAGGTATTCTTGAGGCAATACCCGGGTCTTCGGTTAATGGGGATCTTGAGCAGAGGCTTCCAAACACCTTATCTATCGGGTTTGATGCCGTGGAAGGAGAATCCATACTGTTGATGCTGGACCGTGATGGAATCTGTGCATCTTCGGGCTCTGCCTGCACATCAGGCTCTTTAGAACCTTCTCATGTGCTTATGGCCATGAAAGTGCCCTTTAAATCAGCCCATGGATCTATTCGATTCTCTTTGTCTCATTATAATACTAAAGAAGAAATGGATATCATTATTACAACACTCGTGCCTGTGATTCAAACGCTGAGAGATATGTCGCCCTTCTGGAAAGACGGGAAAGTTATATGATAAATTTGGGGAATGACCATCATAAATTTGCCGATGAAATAAAGGCAAGTTCAGGGATTAATTTTAATGCCTGTCTGCATTGCAGAACCTGTGCAAACGGGTGTCCGTTTTTAGAGGGGATGGATTATGCTCCCAATGCTGTTATTCGTCTGGTTCAGTTAGGTCTTGAAGAAACAGCCTTAAAATGTTCCACCATCTGGATTTGTGTGGGATGTAATACCTGTAGCAGTTGTTGTCCCATGGCCATTGACATACCGGCGGTAATGGATGGCCTTCGTCATAAGGCAATTGAAAAAGGGGTTAAAATTGCAGAGCCTGATGTGCTGAATTTTCATACTGAAGTATTGAACACGGTAAAAAAATATGGCAGAACCCATAAGCTTGAGATCATGATGCGGTATAAGCTTAAGAAAATGGATCTTTTCAGTGATATGGGGCTGGGGATCAAAATGTTGAAAAAAAGAAAACTGGATTTAACCCCATCAAAAGTGCAGGATAAAAAAGCGATTGAAAAAATCTTTAATGAAAGATAAAAATATCCTTCGGGCAGAAAAATTAAAATTTTCTTTTTTTCCGGGATGCTCGCTTAAAGCCTCCGGCCATGAGAATACCCTGTCCTTATTAAAGTTTTGCGAGCGTGTGAATATTGAGCTGAAAGAGCTTGAGGATTGGAATTGCTGTGGTTCATCTTCTGCCCACAGCATAGATCACACTGTGGCAAAATATCTGCCCATGAGAAATATTTCTCTTGCACCCAAGGGGAATCCATTATTGATCGCCTGCCCAAGCTGTTTGATCCGTTTAAAATCCATGTATCTTAAAATTAAAGGGGATGAAAAGTTAAAACAGGAATATGAAGCGGTATGGGAAAAGCCGTTTGATGAAGACCTTGAGATTATTCACTTTTTTGAGCTTTTTAATAAAATTCGCCTGGAAGATTATATGCCGCATCCTGAAGAAAAATTAAAAAAAATTAAAGTGGCCCTTTATTATGGCTGCATGCTCTCCATGCCGCCGGATTTAAGATTTGAAAATAATTATTCCGGGATCATGGAAAAGACCCTGTCAAAACTTGGAGCCGACATTATTCCCTTTGGATATAAAAATATGTGCTGCGGTACATACCTGTCGGTTGCAAAACCACAGCTTGCTCAAAAAGTTGTCACCCAGATTATTTCAAAAGCAATGGAAGCCGGAGCAGAATGCCTGGTAACGGCCTGTTCCATGTGCCACCTGAATCTTGAGATTCGGTGCACTCTTGAAAATCCCATTCCGATTCTTCATTTCTCCGAGTTACTTTCAATGGCACTGGGCGCTGAGGATCAGAAAAAATGGTTCCCGCGCCATATCGTAGATCCTGTACCCCTTCTAAAAAAAAGAGGCTTGTTAATCTCCTGATAACCTCAATAACTCAAACTTTTTAAAAGGAGTAAAATAATGGTTATGCATAACCCACCCCACCCGGGAGAAATAATAAAAGAGCTTTGCATCGAGCCGTTAGGCTTAACTGTCACAGATGCGGCCAAGGGCCTTGGTGTGTCACGTAAAACGTTATCGGCGCTATTAAACGGGCGGTTCGGCATTTCTCCGGAAATGGCTATCCGGCTGTCAAAGGCTTTTGGGGGCAGTGCTGAAAGCTGGCTGATTCAGCAGAGCCAGTATGATTTATGGCAGGCATTACAGAATGAAAGTAAAATTCAAGTTAAAGCGTTTGCTTGATTGAACCAAAACAGGAGAGTTTTTTTAACGTTCCAGCAAACTTGCTATCTCAAGCTAAACAACCTGGCTTTTCTTAAATTTACATACCTGACAAGTTTTACCTGAGAAAATTTATCACCGTAAATCTGAATTATCCTTTTATTCAGGAATCTTTAAACAGATCTGTGCTTAGGTATCGTTCTCCGGTGTCGGGGATGATAAAGACAATGGTTTTGCCTTTATTCTCCGGTCGGGATGCAAGGATTTTTGCCGCATGAAAGGCAGCGCCGGATGAAATACCGCAAAGGATGCCTTCTTGTCGGGCAAGATCTCTTGCGCCTTGAAGGGCGTCTTCGTTTTCAACGCTTATAATTTCATCGAGGATATCTACGTTTAGATTTTTGGGGATGAAGCCCGCACCAATGCCCTGTATTTTGTGGGGCCCGGGGGATCCACCGGAAATGACAGGGGAGTCGGCAGGCTCTACGGCCACGGATTTGATGTCAGGATTTTTTTCTTTTAATACTTCTGAAACCCCGGTAATCGTGCCGCCGGTTCCCACGCCGGCAACAAAGATATCAATTTTGCCGTCTGTATCATCCCAGATTTCTATGGCAGTGGTTTTTCGATGGATATCAGGGTTGGCAGGATTGGAAAACTGGTCAGGCATAAAGGCATTGGGGGTTTCTTTAACAATTTTTTTCGCTTCTTCAATGGCGCCTTTCATTCCTTTTGATCCTTGGGTCAGCACAAGGGTGGCACCGAGGTGCGTTAACAATTGCTGCCGTTCAATACTCATGGTTTCCGGCATGGTTAAGATCAACTTCAATCCTTTGACCCGGGCCACAAAGGCAAGGGCAATACCGGTATTGCCACTGGTCGGTTCAACAATGGTGGATTCCAAATTGATTTTCTTCGTTTCAAGGGCATCCTCAATCATGGCAAGACCGATTCGATCTTTTACGCTTGAGGCCGGGTTGAAAAACTCAGGTTTCCCCCAAAGGATTGCTCCTGTTTTTTTGCTGGCCGTTTTTAGATAGACCAGAGGAGTGTTGCCACAGGCTTTTGTGATATCAGGCTTGATCGTCATAGGTTAGATCCTTTTGGGTTTTCTGGTATTTGTAAATAAGGTGCGGGGATTCAATAAAAACTTTGGTGTCCGGCGGAATGGAATCGGTCAGCCAGACATTACCGCCCACAACAGATCGGGCACCAATAGTTGTTTCGCCTCCCAGAAGGGTGGCACCGGAATAGATGATGACATCATCTTCAATGGTGGGATGTCGTTTGGCATCTCGAAGTTTTTCCCCTGCATTCGGAGGCAGGGATAATGCACCAATGGTAACATTCTGGTAAAGTCTGACATTATTCCCGATAATACTGGTTTCCCCTACGACAACACCTGTTCCATGATCAATGACAAATCTTTCGCCTATTTTTGCCCCGGGGTGGATATCAATTCCCGTCAGGCTGTGAGCATGTTCTGTCATGATTCTTGGCAGTTGGGGAACCCCTGATTTAAATAGAAGGTTGGCAATTCTGTAAACTGTGATGGCATATAATCCGGGATAGGAGAAAATAACCTCGTCATGGCTTTTTGCAGCGGGATCACCATCATAGACGGCTTTTACATCTTTGGCCAGAGAAATGCGAATATCCGGAATGGACTGGATGACTTCCAAGGCAATGGAATTCCCGCTTTTTTCACATTCAGCGCATGCCTGACCATATCGCAGGCAGTCATGTCTCAGCACATGAATGATCTGTTCTGACAGGATATCATACAATAATGAAACTACCTGGCCCATATTATAAACAAGGTTTGCTCCGTCAATTTTCTCACGGGAAAAGTAGCCGGGGAAAAGAATTTCTCTAAATTTATCAATCATTTCCTTTACACTTGTTGAAAAATGGATGGGTTCGTCTCCGATATGGGCAAAACACTTTTCATCTTCCATGGAGGCCAGAATCGTATTGATAACTAAGGGTAATTTTTTACGATAATCGGAGGCATCGTCTCTTTCGGTTTGACAGACACTGTTTATAATAAAATCATCCATTGCTATTAGAGTCCTTTCCAAAAAAGTTGTTAAACACTTCGCAGTTTTTACATTCTTTCATTTTGTCTTCCCATGAATTGTGGGCTTTGCCGCTGCATTTGGTTCCGTTGATAAACCAGCATAGATCACCGGATTTAAATTCCCATGCCGGGCAGGTTTTAAGCCTTTTATCCGGGCATTTCCGGATATCCCAGCAGTGTTCCGAAGGGGTGCTGCCGTCCTGAATCACCCGGGAAAGCAGGAAAAGTAATTGCCGTTCTACATGATGGGGAATTTTACGCCATTCCTGTTCATAACTGTGAATTGCTTTGATGGAAACACCAAGAAGCTGTGCCAGTTCTTTTTGTGTTTTATTCAGTCTTGCTCGAATGTCTTTGAATTTATTACTTTTCATTATTATATTCTAACATTAAAGGGTTATTCATCAGTGTATTTATTTTTATAAAAATATACCACAAAGTGGGAGTTGTCAATGAAAAAACTATGGTTCCAAAGGATATAAGCGTATAAAATTAATTGCGATGCACTTGCTTGACGCCTCGTTTTTTTGCATTACTTTATATGATAAATTATAAAAAATAATGAGAGGTTTTTATGAAACTTGATAAATTAACGATTAAATCGCAGGAGCTCTTACAGGCAGCTCATGATATAGCCCAAAAGTATGGTAACCAGGCCATTGAGCCGGTTCATCTGTTAAAGGCGTTGACAGAGGATGATCAGGGGGTTGGTCTTTCCATATTAAAAAAAATTGGTGTTCAGGTTGATCTCCTGAAAAGAGATATTCAGACATCTGTTGACAAGCTCGTCAAGGTGTCGGGGGATATCAGCATTTATCTTTCGAAAGACAGCAAAAAGGTGTTGGGTCTTGCATTTTCCGAGGCTGAAAAAATGAAGGATCAATACGTGAGTCTTGAGCATATCATTTTGGCCCTTGCCACAATGAAAGGAGAGGCGTTTAATATACTGGAGCGAAATGGTATTACCCGGGAATCCGTTTTAACTGTATTAAAGGATATCCGGGGAAATCAGAGCGTGACAGATCAAAATCCCGAAGAAAAATATCAGGCCCTTGAAAAATTCGGGCGGGATTTAACAAAACTTGCCCGGGAGGGGAAACTCGATCCGGTTATTGGCAGGGATGAAGAAATCCGGCGGATTATACAGGTGTTGTCAAGACGACGGAAAAATAATCCGGTATTGATCGGTGAACCTGGCGTTGGTAAAACCGCTATTGTAGAAGGGCTTGCCCAGAGAATTATTGAAGGGGATGTGTCCGATTCTTTGAAAAATAGACGGGTGATTGCTCTTGATATGGGCGCCTTGCTTGCTGGAGCCAAGTTTCGGGGTGAGTTTGAAGAACGACTTAAAGCGGTATTAAAAGAAGTGGAGGCAGCAGAAGGTGAAGTGGTCCTCTTTATTGATGAGCTTCATACAGTGGTGGGGGCCGGGGCATCAGAAGGATCTGTGGATGCGTCCAATATGCTGAAGCCTGCTCTTGCCAGAGGAACTTTGCGATGTGTCGGTGCTACCACGTTGAACGAATATCGAAAATATATTGAAAAAGATGTTGCCCTTGAACGGCGGTTTCAGCCGGTTTTTGCAAAAGAACCCACAGTGGAAGATACGATTTCTATTTTAAGAGGGTTGAAAGAAAAATATGCGGTTCACCATGGGATACGGATAACGGATTCTGCTCTTGTGGCTGCGGCGACACTGTCTCATCGGTATATTACAGATCGGTTTCTACCGGATAAGGCAGTTGATTTGATTGATGAATGTGCCTCCCGGTTGCGAATAGAAATTGATTCTATGCCACGGGTCATTGATGAACTGTTAAGAAAAATTACTCAGGCTCAGATCGAACAACAGGCGTTGCTCAAAGAAAAAGACAAGGCTTCCAGAGAGCGGCTTGAAAAAATTGAAATGGATATTGCCGCAATGAAAGAGGAAGTTGCACCGTTAAAACTTCATTGGGACAATGAGAAACAATTGATCCAGCAGATCGGCAGTATCAGGGAGGAGATCGATAAATTTCAGAATGAGGCGCATATGGCAGAACGCACTGGAAATCTTGAAAAGGTGGCCCAGATCCGATATGGCACCATTGCTCAATTGCAAAGAGATCTTGATGCTAAAAAACAGGCACTCGATGATTTTCAAAAAGACAAAAGAATGCTGAAAGAGGAAGTGGAAGCATCTGATGTGGCAGAGGTTGTTTCCTCCTGGACAGGAATTCCCGTGTCTAAAATGCTCAAGGGTGAGCAGGAAAAATTGATTCAGATGGAAGAAGTCCTTAAAAAAAGAGTTGTCGGCCAGAAAAAGGCAATTGATGCGGTATCCAATGCCGTCAGGCGAGCCAGATCAGGACTTTCTCCGGAAGACCGCCCCATCGGCACTTTTATTTTCATGGGTCCCACAGGCGTTGGGAAGACGGAACTGGCCAAATCCCTTGCTCAATTTATTTTTGACAGTGACGAGAATATGGTGCGGGTGGATATGTCAGAATATATGGAAAAGCATTCCGTGGCCCGGCTCATTGGCGCACCTCCGGGATATGTGGGATATGATGAGGGAGGATTTTTAACAGAAGCTGTCAGAAGACGTCCTTACTCGGTAATTTTGTTTGATGAGATTGAGAAAGCCCATCCGGATGTGTTTAATGTTCTTTTGCAGGTTCTGGATGATGGACGGATGACAGACGGACACGGTCGGACTGTGGATTTTCGAAATACCATTATCATCATGACCTCTAATGTGGGATCTCGATTTCTGCAGGAAGCAGGTATCAAAGGGATTGAGGATGCTGAAGTTCAGCAAAATATTGCCCATACATTGAAAGAGGTGTTCAGGCCGGAATTTTTAAATCGAATTGATGAAATTATTACCTTTCATGCATTGACAATGGAGAATATAAAACAGATTGCCGCTATTCAGATTGAAAAACTTAATCAGCGATTGAAATCCCGCAGCTTGAAAATCCATCTGGATGACAGTGCAATGGAATACCTGGCAAGAAAAGGATATGATCCTGTCTTTGGCGCGCGCCCCTTAAAACGGGTGATTCAGCAGGAGATTGAAAATCCCTTGTCCATGGTGATTCTTAAAGGGGAATTCGGGGAAGGATCTACTATTAATTTTATTAAAAAGGACGATGGGTTGGGATTGAATATGGCGGATTGAACTCTGCATGTTTTTGAATACTTTTCTTGACAAAAAGGAAGTTTTTATTTTATATCCTATATCTTAAAAAGATACGAAAGAAAGGGTATTTAATCCCTGAAAAAGGGGAAAATGGGTATGCTGAAAATTTCTGTAGACAAAATTGAGCCGGGGATGAAGCTGAGAAAATCCGTAACAAAAGGCGACATGGTTCTGCTCAACGAAGGCACTGAATTGACGGAATATATGATAATTAAGATCCGCAATATGGATATCGAAAATGTATACATAGACGCTCCATCCCAGCACAGCATACCCAAAGAAGAAATGCTGGCTCAACTGGATATGAGATTCAAAAATGTGGAAAACAAGCCTTATATGAACCTGCTGAAAAAGCTGGTAAGGGAACACATAGAGGTGTTATATGAATAATAATGACATCAGAATCATGCGAAGGAAAGTCGAAAGGATAAGCAGCCTTCCAACCACACCGGATGTTCTGAAACAGATTTTAGTGGTTATCGAAAAACCTAATATATCCTTAAATAAAATCAGCAATTTCATATCGAATGATCCTGCTCTGACAACAAAAATTCTCAAGATGGTTAATTCGGCAATCTATGGTTTTCCCGGCAGGATATCATCCGTATCACACGCGACTGTGCTTCTCGGTTTGAATGTTATAAAAGGGCTGCTCATCGGAACCTCCGTATTTGAGCTGATGCAGAAATCCATGCTTGGACTCTGGGAACATTCTCTTAACTGTGCCATAACAGCAAAACTCATAGCCCAACGGAAAGGATTGAAGGAGCCTGAAGATATTTATGCCGCAGGGTTACTTCATGACATAGGAAAGGTAGTTCTAATTCTTCAATTCCCGAAGGAATATGAAAAAGTGATGAACGAAACAGAAATGGAAGATATTACCATTTTCGAGGCAGAGAAGCATCATTTCCCCGAAACCCATGCCGGTGTCGGTTCCTGGCTGGCGGAAAAATGGAATTTTCCCCTTAACCTGGTAGAAAGCATAAAATACCACCATGAACCTCATCTCTCAAAAAATGCGCCTCTTGAAACGGCAATTGTTCACTTATCAGATACTCTCGTGCGTGCGATGGGGTTCGGGTTTGCAGGTGACCCCTTTGTGCCCGCCTTAAATCCCGTCGCCTTTGAGTATCTTGATCTGAATGAAAATGATATAAAAGAAATATTGGAAGAAGTAGAAGATTCCAGAAGTGTTACAGAGGAGTTATCCTTATAGTTATGAAATTGATCGCGGTTATTTCTAAGGATATTATTATATTAAACGCTTTAGAAGAGATGTTGAAAGGTTTATATAAAATATCCGTTTTCGATAATATACAATCCGCACTTGATTATATTTACAATTCCATGCCGGATCTTGTAATTATTGATATAAGTACCGATGACCTTGCTTCAATCAACATTCTCAGCAATTTGAAGGAAGACCCCATGTTTTACCAGTTGCCTGTTCTTGCCGTTTTTTCTGATCAGTCTGCTGCTCTCACATGGGATTTTTTGTCTGTTGAAGACTACATTTACAAAGCCGACATTGAAAGAGACATGCTTGCCCGTATCAAACTCTCCATTATCAGGGCTGAAAGAGTTATTGAAATTAATCCCCTGACAAAATTACCGGGGAATATTTTAATAAACAAACAAATTCAGGCCAGGCTTGATAAAAATGAAGTTTTCGCCCTTGCTTATGCAGATCTCGATCATTTTAAACCCTTTAATGATAAATATGGTTTCAGCCGTGGAGATGAAGTTATAAGAATAACGGGGCGTCTTGTTCTTAATATTGTAAAGAACAAACAGCATAAAAACAGTTTTGCAGGACATATAGGAGGAGACGATTTCATATTCATTATGGATTTAAACCTCATTGAAGAGACGTCTCAAGAAATTATAGACAACTTTGACAGGATCATACCCACTTTTTATGATGCCGATGACACAATAAGGGGTTATATTGAATCCTGTGACAGACATGGATGTTTAAAATCATTCGACGTAATGAGTATTTCCATAGGAATTACAGACACAAAATCCGGGGGTTTCCCCCACTATGGTGAAATCACAGGGCAGGCATCGGAAATGAAAAAATATGCCAAGCAGTTCAAAGGAAGTTGCTACAAATTAAATAGGAGATAGTTTCTCTATTATGAGAATATCTCTTTCTCGACGACATCCGGGTCTGAGGCGTTATTCATGACAATGTTTTTGAGATGAAAGTAGCTGTCAACATCCATTGAGTCGAACGTAATCCCAAGGCCGGTCTTATCCTGGCGGGCAATCGCACCCTTTATATTTAAGGCAAGTTTGCTCGTGGTGCCTGAGAGCACAATTTCTATATCACAGGGTGTCTCTACCGGAATTTTTTCGTTGGTACTAATGAACATACCTTTCATGCTGATGTCTGAGGATTTTGCGCCTGCCTTGATTTCAGAAATATCCGTCTTTAAGGCCACCTGTGTTTTAAAATGAACCCTTGTTCTTCTTCTTTTATCATCTCCCATGTCTCTAAAAATCCTCCTTTGGTTTTTTATTTTTTCTATACGGATAATCTGTTAAAACTGATCCACATAGTTTTTTATCTCTTTATTCCGGGTAAGAAATCTGTAAAGGGTTGCTCTCCCAACGCCTAATACCCTTGCAGCTTTGGATTTATTCCCGCCGGTTTTTTTGATGGCATCTTTAACTGAATCGATAGTAAGCCTGCCCTTGGCGGGTATGATATCCTGCGGGGCAGGTCTGTCTGAGAAGTGAGGATGGATATCTTTACCTTGAGTGATTTCCATGGGCAGGTCTGATGGCCGTATTTCGCTGCCACGGGATTTCACTACGGAAAACTGGATGACATTTTTTAATTCTCTGACATTTCCCGGCCAATGGTAATCAAGCATGAAATCAAGAGATTCACTGGCAAGTTGAGGAATAGCATGTGGGGTTTCCTGTTCAGCTTCCTTTAAAAAGTGAGCCGCCAAAAGAGGGATATCGCTTTTGCGTTGCCTTAAAGGGGGCAGATGGATGGGAATGACATTGAGTCTGTAAAAAAGATCTTCTCTGAATTTGCCGGCCTTGACCTCATCTTTAAGATTTTTATTGGAGGCACTGATAATTCTGACATCCACACAGACTCTTTTTTCACCACCGACTTTTTCAAAAGTGCCTTCCTGTAAAAATCTTAAAAGTTTTACCTGGGTTTGTAAGGGCAGTTCAGCCACTTCATCTAAAAAGAGTGTTCCTTTATCCGCTAATTCAAACCGCCCTTTTCTTTCTTTGATGGCGCCGGAAAAGGCCCCTTTGACATGCCCGAACAATTCACTTTCTACAATTCCTTCAGGAAGGGCACCGCAATTTATAGGCACAAAAGCACCGGAGCCATAGGCGCTGATATCATGAATGGCACAGGCGACCCGTTCTTTTCCCGTCCCCGTATCACCGGAGACATGAACCGGGTAATTGTAAAGGGCGACATCCCTGATTTGCCTGAAAATATCCTGCATGGAGTTGTGTTTGCCAATAATGCCTGAAAAGTTTGAAAGGTTTTCAGCTTTTAAAGACAGGTTAAAGGATTCTGTCACATCTCTGAAAGATGCCAACACTCCCTTGAATACATCATCGTGGTTGATGATGGCAGAGACGGTCATTTCAATCTGACGGGTAGAACCGTCTTTTGTAATAATAGTCAATGGATATTCTTTTACGCCAAAAGGAAATTGTGGTGTATCGTCACAAAAAGAACATTTCCCACCACAAAAAGGTGCTTGAAAAACCAGATGACAGTCATTCCCAATCACCTCTTCTTTTAAATATCCGGTAATTTTTTCAGCTTCTTTATTAAAAACCGTAATGATTCTGTCAGGGGTGTGGCAGATAATGCCCAGTTTCAGGTTATCAATAACAAGATTAAGATTAGCCCTGTCAAGCATGGGCGGTGTTATGTCGGTCATTGTGTCATTCCCCAGATATAAAATTATGTGTCAGGAGTAGTGAGGTAATAAATGACACATTTGTGTATCAAGTGCAATGTTTTTTTGTGGAGAAGCACAAGATATCGTTAGAGTTTAATCAAAATTTTTTTTTGGTGGTGGGGGGGATTCGGGTAAGACAAAGCCAACCCCGAAGATTTGAAAAATCTTCGGGGTAAAATTTTATTCCCAGGTGATACAGTCTTTGGGACAATTTTTTATGGCTTCATGAATATCTTCATCTGAGTAGTTGTCAAGGGGAAGTACTTCAACAAATCCCGCGTCATTGATGACAAAAGCATGAGGCGCCAGTTCAACACAGATCTCGCAGAGAACACAAGTGCTTAAATCAATAACAGGGGAATTCATAGGCAATACCGGCTCCATACGTTAAAGGATTGGTTTATTTAAAGAACCGGTTTAACAGCCCTTGAAATGCCCGCCCATGACGTTCTTCATCTTTGCACATTTCATGTACGGTATCATGGATGGCATCATATCCCAGCTCTTTTGCTTTTACGGCAATGGCTTTTTTTCCGGCACAGGCACCATTCTCAGCAAGGACTCTGGCAGCCAGGTTTGCTTTTGTATCAGCTTCAAGCACTTCACCTAAAAGTTCTGCAAATTTTGATGCGTGATCCGCTTCTTCATAAGCGATGCGTTTATAGGCTTCTGAAACTTCCGGGTATCCTTCACGGTCTGCCTGGCGGCTCATGGCAATGTACATACCGACTTCCGTACATTCACCCACGAAATTATTTTTTAATCCTTCAAGAATTTCAGCATCTACGCCTTTTGCTACGCCAATGACATGGGCATCGGCCCAAACCAGTTCGCCTTCCTGTACGGAAAATTTTGCTTTTGGTGCGCCGCATTGAGGGCATTTTTCAGGGGCATCATCACCCTTATGAGAATAACCACATACTGAACAAACATAAGTCTTCATTTACTTGTCTCCTTTTTTATTGAATTGTCCCACCAGCCTTTTTGGACATGTGCGTGTTTTTCTTTTTGTGCAAGATCGAGAAGCCGGTACCCGGAATCCAGAAGAATTCCATAAAGGATACCGCATCCCGGGTCTTCCCGCTGCTCGTAACCCGTTTGCGCAAGTTTGATCATTTTATGCGCAAGGTCAATGGTTTGAGCGATATTTATGTCACATTTTTTTTTAAGCATAAGTTCATCATCATTATTTGTTTTACACCTGTCCGGCTAACGTCGTTTGTAAGGTTATTATACAATAAGTATGCCACAAAATTAAGTTACGCAAACTTTTTGTGGTTTTCACAGGAAAGGGCCATATCTGAAATGCGTGTTGTCATAAAATTCCAGCCGGTAAAGATATCAATTTGATGCGTATCCTTCATAAGGGATTCAGGCACACGGCTGAAATCAAAACATCTGGCATTCATCAGGGCTCTGACGGCATATCCTCTTTTGACAGGATCTAAAGAATATAAATAACCCCATAAAATTTCTTTTGTTTTTTCATCCAGATCCCGGGGACTTGATAAAAGGTATGTCCCAATCCCCCATAATACGCCTCTTTGAAGCGCTTCGTGTTCAATATAATTGCCATCCGGATTAAGGTATGAAAAAAGGATGGATTTAAATTCCAGAGCAAGTTTCGGGCTCTGGTAAAGAATTTCTCCCATGGCTTCAGGTGATCCCCATCCAATGCCACCGGATTCGTCATTCAGATTCCACATGATTCGTCTCAGGACAATTCTGGCTTTTTCCATATTGCTTTTTCCCATTCTTTCCCCAAGAACCCCCATTGCTGCAATACTCCGAAATTTTATCAGTTCATCTGTATGATAAAAATGAGAAAAAAGATGCCCTACCAGTTGCTCACCGGGAATCTGCCCCAACAGTTCCATGGCAGTTTTTCGATGGGATTCCAGAAGAATTTTTCCCACCTTTTGTTTTGTTTTTCTCCCGTGGGGTTTTGGCATGGCACACCTTTTTTGTTTAAATTTTAGTAAGTTGTAAAATTTAAAAGCATAAAACATGCCAGATATTGAAATGCCATCTATTGCAAAGGAATACTAGTACAGCGGGTTATGATGAGTATGGGTATGTATCAAATTATGGGACATTTTTGCTTCAAGAGACAATAAAAAAAAGATGTCTTTTTTTATAGATGTGCTATAGAAAAGACAATTGCTTATAATGTTAGAATAAAATCAGGATTAAATTATGGAAGAATATCTTAAGTCCACATATTATATTGACAGTGATCATTCAACAATCATTGATTTTTCAGACAAGAATTGTAAATCAGGCAGCACTGAAATTGAAAAAGCAATTCAGCTTTACTATGCGGTCAGAGATGGTATCAGATATAACCCCTATAGCATGGAGCCTGTCAAAGACGCCATGAAGGCAAGCGCTATCCTGAAGAAGAGACAGGGATATTGCGTGGCTAAGGCAGTACTGCTGGCTGCATGCGCCAGGTGTCAGAAAATTCCTGCCAGGCTTGGGTTTGCGGATGTTAAAAATCATCTGAATACCAAACGGTTAGCAGAATTGATGGGAACAGATGTTTTTGTTTATCATGGATATACAGAATTGTTTTTAAATAATAAATGGGTGAAGGCAACGCCTGCATTTAACCTGGAACTTTGCAATAATTTTAATGTAAAGCCGTTGGAATTTGACGGAACAAAGGATTCCATATTTCATCCCTTTGATAAATCAGGAAACAAACATATGGAATACGTAAAGGATCATGGAACATTTGCAGATCTGCCATGGGACAGGATTATTAGCGAATCAAAGAAAGCCTATCCCCTTTATTTTGAAGATCTTGAAAGACGCACCAAGGATTTTTCAGCAGACGCTTTAAAAGAAAATCAATAGAATTGTACTGACTTTATATTTGTCTGAATGTCGCTGATACCTCTTTGGTTAATTTCAATACGGTTTTGGCTGAAGCAAGATCAAGAGATCCAGTGCCGCAACTGGGAGTGATAAAGGCTTGTGCCAAGATGGTTGCTTTGTCAATGCCTGTTTTATCCGACAATTCATTCATCTGATCATGGAGCATCTGAGCCAGCCCCTGGGTCGTTTGCGCGGCGATCACCTCTGGTTTGGATGTCGGGACAATCCCCCAGGCAAGCAGCTTCCCTTGTTCCAGGTATGTTTTAATCATTTCAGGGTAGAGGATAAACCTATCAAAAAAGGAATATGCGTCAAAGCTGATAATATCAATATGTGAGCCCAAAAGCATATCCCATTCTGTGTTGGCGCATACATGAACCCCTGCCAGGCCGTTTTCTGCATGTATTTCCCGGATAATTTCTTCGATACTTTGAATAACATCCTCTTTGGTGATGGTAATATAGGCGGATGTCCCGAAGCCAGCCAATGCCGGCTCATCAATAAAAATAATGGGGACAACCCCTCTTTTTGAAAATTCCCCGGCCTGCCATCTGGCATTTAAAGCCAGTTTTTTTATGGCAGCATCTTTTAATTGATCATTATAAAAAATATCTTTATCATTTTCATCTTTTACTGCAGTCCCAAAGGTTATGGGGCCTGTTACCTGGCCTTTCAACGCGATAAAAGATGACCCTTTTTCATCCACCTGTTTTAAAAATTCAAAAAATCCCTTTGCCCTTGATCCTGACAGAGCAAATAGTGAGGTTCCAATATCTGCTCCAGATTCAGTTATGGACAAATATTCTTCAAAAAAAGCAAGGAATTCTTCATCAAATTCAGGTTTTGATGTGTCCAGCAGATTTTTCCCAATTTCATCGGTAAACCCGGGAAGTCCGGGAAGGAACTGGCTGATCATCCCTTCTTCTTTGTGAATGGGTAGCTGTACCCAAAGCGGAATATCCGGTGTATGGTCAAGGACAAGCTTTGCAGCTTCTTCATGACTGTCCATGGGAAGGCTCCCGATTAAAAGCGGAAGCCCATTGGCTTTAAAGTTTTTCATAGGGTTGTTCAAAGCTATTTTAAATTATAATATTTTTTTTGTTTCTATAACATTATAATTTATATTTGTCTATTTTGGGAACATGCTATCATCAATATCTATTGCAGCGCTGCTGGTGTTCATCAGGGCATTGAATCTGCCAAGTGTCACAGGAATCTGGGTTTCCACGTAAAACTGTAAAGATTTGATGATTCCTTCATAGAAAGATTTATCTTTCTTTTTAGCTTTTTCAAGTTTCTGGGCAGCAATGGTGGCTCTCCAGAGCAGCATCCACGCCATGGTGACATCACCTGCTGCATCCTGAAAAGGATGGGCGTTGGCAAAGGCGTTCAAGACTTTTGCCGACATGGCGGTCTGGCCCATGTGGATGGAAACCTCTGCAAATTTGTTCATGGCTTCTTCGACTTTAACAGCCAGTTTTTCAAGCTCGGGAAGGGCTTTGGCAGCAGCAACAGCTTTTTGCATTTCGCCAAACAGATCCATGATGGGTTTGCCTTTGTTCAAGCCCAGTTTTCTTCCCAGAAGATCCATAGCCTGAATACCGTTGGTTCCTTCATAAATCATTGTGATCCTGCAATCCCTGAGGAGCTGCGCTACGGGATATTCTTCGATAAAGCCGTATCCGCCGTATACCTGCATGGCCTGGCTGCAGACTTCAAAAGACCGGTCGGTTACATAGCCTTTTGCAATTGGGGTCAATACTTCAACAAACCCCTGATATCTGTCTTTTTCTTCCTGGGTGGGCGCATGACGGGCCATGTCAGAAGAATACATAACAAAATAAAGCAGGGATCGCATACCTTCAACCACTACCTTCATCATCATTAACTGCCTTCTGACATCCGGGTGTTTCATGATGGAAACAGATTTGGCATCCGGATTCATAAATTGAAGCAGATCCTTTCCCTGTATTCTGTTTTTTGCGTAATCAAGGGCATACATATAAGCGGCTGTAGCACACGCAAATCCCTGGAACCCCACAAGACATCTTGCTTCGTTCATCATCAGGAACATGGCTTTCATCCCTTTGTTTTCTTCGCCAAGAAGGGTTCCGATACAATTACCCTTGGAGCCAAGAGAGAGGGAACAGGTGCAGTTCCCATGAATGCCCATTTTATGCTCTATTCCTGTACAGATCACATCATTAAATTCACCCAGTGTCCCATTTTTGTTTACAAGATACTTGGGAACGAGAAAAAGAGAAATGCCTTTTGTGCCCTCAGGTGCGCCTTCTATCCTTGCAAGAACCGGATGGATGATGTTTTCTGCCAGATCATGATCACCACCTGAAATAAATATTTTTTCACCGGTAATTGAAAAAGTACCGTCATCATTTTTGACAGCTTTGGTTGTCAGTGCACCGACATCAGAGCCTGCACCGGGTTCGGTCAGGAGCATGGTCCCAGTCCATTTTCCGGTAAACATATTTTTAAGAAAGGTTTCTTTTTGTTCCTGGGTGCCAAATTTTTCCAATAAGTGGCCAGCCCCCTGGGTCAATCCCGGATACATCATGAAAGGGTAATTCGCACCATTGAAATATTCAGCAACCCCCGAGGCAACTGTTCTTGGCATCCCCTGACCGCCCCATTCCGGATCTTCGGTTATTGCCAGCCATTCCCCTTCATTAAATATTTTATAGAGCCTTTTAAAAGACTCCGGGGTGGTGACCTTTCCGTTTTCAAGTGTGCAACCCTGTTCGTCCCCTTCCTTGTTGGTCGGAAGCAATTCTTTAACTGCAAAGTTTTTTGCTTCTGAAATGACAAGGTCGATGGTCTTTTTATTAAAATCAGCAAAATTTTCATGAAGTTGGGAAAGATTTTCAGCTTCAAGTTGCTCATGGATTACAAATTCAATATCCCTGCGATCGGTAATTACTTGTGTCATTTTAAAACCCCCCTGCTATTTATGGTACAAATTTTTAATTTAAACTTTTTGTTTGCCAGATAATGAATTGATGCTCATTAAAATGAAGTAGATGATATCTATTTCAAAACGAATGGAAGCGTTCTTTTTATTAAATACTTTAGTTAATAAAAATAGAAAGTTATAAGGTTTATTATATATCATCTATTCAAAAATATCCCATCAGATTTTTATCCCTTAAAAAATGAATACCCATTCATTACATTAAAATTTGAGTGTGTCAATGATTATTTTTTACAAATTTAGAATAATTCTATATGCTTTGGTATGAAAAAAATATTAATAAGCGCTTGTCTGGCAGGAGATCGGGTCAGATATGACGGGAAACAGGTGCCTTTAACGGATGAATTATTGCGCCAATGGAGCCGGAAAGGATTGTTTGTAAGCATCTGTCCTGAAGTTTCAGGCGGATTGAAAATCCCGAGGCTTCCGGCTCAAATTGTGAATGGAAATGGTCTGGACGTTTTAGAAGGGAAGGCAAAGGTGATGGATATTGAGGGCAATGATGTAACACTTCCTTTTATTAAAGGTGCTGAATATGTACTGAGGAAGGTAAAAAAATATAACATTGAGATTGCCATATTGAAAGAAAAAAGTCCTTCCTGCGGTGTGCATCACATTTATGACGGTCATTTTGTCTCTAATCTTATCCCGGGTCTTGGCGTAACCACTGCAATTTTACAACAAACCGGAATCATGGTTTTTTCAGAAAATGAGCTGGATCAGGTAAGGACTTTTTTATATTAATCCTGTAGAATGATTTGATGGAGAAAAATCTGAATGCTTGAAAATTCATATGTTTTTAAAATCCAGAGATATTCCATTCATGATGGTCCTGGAATAAGAACCACCCTTTTTTTTCAAGGCTGCCCTTTGTCCTGTCACTGGTGCCATAACCCTGAAAGTCAGGCAAAGCCCTTGAAAACAAACGGGGAAGATATGGACAGGGTTGCTGCCGGTTTAATGGAAGAAATTGAAAAAGATCTTATTTTCTACGATGATTCAGGCGGTGGCGTTACTTTTTCAGGTGGAGAGCCCTTGTGTCAGCCTCAACTATTATTCAGACTTCTGGATCAGTGCCGGGAAAAAGAAATTCATACCTGTGTGGATACTTCAGGATATGGTGATGCTAAGATTCTTTTAAAGGTCGCTAAAAAAGTAGATTTGATTCTTTATGATATTAAATTGATTGATGAAAAAGCACACAAACAATATACCGGGAAAAGTGTTGCGCGTGTACTGGATAATTTAAAACAATTGTCAAACCAAACGGCTGCTGTCAGATTGCGGTTTCCCCTCATCCCGGAGATGACAGATAAGGATGAAAATATTGACAGGATAATTGTTTTTTTAAAAGAAGATACAATTTATCGGGATATTCATATCCTGCCGTTTCATAGGGCAGGAGAAGGAAAGTATCAATCATTGAGCATGAAAAATTATATGGAAGGCATACAACCGCCTTCCAAAAAAAAGGTTTTAAACGTAAAAGAACAATTTGAGTCCAGTGGATTCAGTGTAACCATCGGGGGATAAAAATGAACTCAAGAATAAAAAACTTAAGAACAAAGACTCGGGAAAAAGAGGTGACCGTCTCCCATGAAAGGGCGAATCTTATTACTGATTTTTTTAAAACTCATGTCAGTATAAATGAATCTATCCCCGTTCAAAGGGCATTATGCCTGAAACATGTGCTGGAAAATAAAAAAATATTTATTGATGCCAATGAACTGATTGTCGGAGAACGGGGACCCGAACCCAAAGCAGTTCCGACATATCCTGAAATCTGCTTGCATTCTTTGGAAGATCTTGAGGTTTTAGACTCAAGACTTAAAGTACCCTATAAAGTTTCAGAGGAAACAACGGCAATTTATAAAGAAAAGATTATCCCGTTCTGGAAGGGTAAGACCATAAGGGAAAAGATTTTTGCTGCCATGGAGGATCAGTGGATTGATTCTTTTAATGCCGGAATTTTTACCGAGTTTCAGGAGCAGCGGTCCCCGGGGCATACCGCCGGAGGAGAGTTGATTTACCAAAAAGGATTCAATGATCTGAAAACAGATATTGAACAATGTCTTGAGAACATTGATTTTTTTGAAGATAAAAATGCCCTTGAAAAAAAGGAAATTTTAAACTCCTTTGATATTGCAGCAGATGCCTTGATTGCCTTTGCCAACCGACATGCAGATGAACTGGAATTCAGGGCAAAAGGTGAAAAGGATTCAAAACAGAAATTAGAATTTGAAAACATGGCCCGTGTCTGCCGGAGAGTACCTGCCAATAAACCTGAAACGTTTCACGAGGCATTGCAGTACTACTGGTTCCTCCATGTCGGGATCATCACGGAACTAAACCCCTGGGATGCCTACAATCCGGGCAGGTTTGATCAGAATTTTTATCCTTTCTATAAAAGAGACATTGAAAACGGAACATTAACCCGGGAAGCGGCAAAGGAACTGCTGTGTTGTTTCTGGATAAAGTTCCATAATCATCCGGCCCCTCCAAAGGTGGGCGTAACGGCAAAGGAAAGCAATACCTATGTTGATTTTTGCTTGATCAATCTTGGCGGCGTCACAAAGGATAATCAGGATGGCGTCAATGAATTGACCTACCTCACCCTTGATGTGATTGAGGAAATGAGGCTCCTGCAGCCCAGTTCCATGATCCAGGTATCACGGAAAAATCCGGACCGGTTTATCAAGCGGGCATTGAAAATTATTGCCACGGGATTCGGCCAGCCATCAGTGTTTAATACCGATGCCATTATCCAGGAGATGATCCTTCATGGCAAATCTGTGGAAGATGCGAGAAAAGCCGGTGCCTCGGGCTGCGTAGAAGCAGGGGCCTTTGGAAAAGAATGCTATATTTTGACTGGCTATTTTAATCTGCCTAAAATCCTGGAAATTACCCTCCACAATGGTCTTGATCCAAGAACAAAAAAGCAGATCGGTCTTAAAACAGGAGACCCGAAAACCTTTGATACCTTTGAGCAACTTTTTGATGCCTATAAAACCCAACTGGAACATTTTATCGATATCAAGATCAAGGGCAGCAATATTATTGAACAGATTAACGCAAAATACATGCCCGTTCCACTGCTCTCTCTTGTCACTGAAGACTGTATTAAAAATGCAAAAGATTATAACCAGGGCGGTGCAAGATATAATACCTCCTACATTCAAGGTGTTGGCATGGGAACCATTGCAGATTGCTTTTCATCACTGAAATATAATGTGTATGATGAGGAGAATATCTCCATGGAAAAGCTGTTGGATGCTCTGAAAAAGAATTTCGAGGAAAATGATTTTCTTCTTTACCGGCTGGATCAGGCCCCCAAGTATGGCAATGATAATGATTATGCAGATGAGATATTAAAGACAATATTTAAGGTTTTCCATGGATTGGTAACCGAAAGACCCAACGCTAAGGGAGGGGTTTACCGGATTAATCTTTTGTCCACTACCTGTCATGTTTATTTTGGTGAAATCACCGGCGCATTGCCCGATGGAAGAAAAAAGGGCGTGCCGTTTTCCGAAGGAATATCTCCGGTACAGGGGGCGGATCGGTGCGGTCCAACAGCCGTGTTGAAATCTGTAGCCAAGATCGATCATTTAAAAACCGGTGGGACACTCTTAAATCAAAAATTTCTGCCTGATTTTTTTAAAGAGAAAAAGGAACTTCAGGCCCTGGTACATTTAATCCGATCCTATTTTAAAATGGATGGGCATCATGTGCAGTTTAATGTGGTGTCAGAAGAAACGTTACGAAAAGCTCAAAAGTATCCGGAAAACTATCAGGATCTGATTGTCAGGGTGGCGGGATACTCTGATTATTTTGTGGATCTTACTGTGGCTCTACAGGAAGAGATTATACTTAGAACGGCCCATACCAGTTTTTAAGGTGTCGGTATTTTTCAAAATTTTGATATTGAGAAATGGTGTAAATTTCTTGACCCTTTGGCTATTTTTTGATACATGCAATCTATTCGTGATGTCTATTTTTTTTATCACCAAAATGTGTCTGAAAAATATATTTTGGTATGTGTTTTAATTTTATAATGGAGGGTAGGATGAAAAAATTAATGTTGTTAGGGTTAAGTTTATTTATGGTTTTATTTTTTACCTGCACAGCAAGTTCCAAAACCTTAAAAGTTGGTCTTGATGCTGATCCAGTATCCCTTGATCCTCAAGTACAGCTTTCAGGTGGTATGCTTCAACTTTCACATTGGGTATTTGATCCTCTTGTTCGTTGGAATAAGGATCATAAAATTGTACCACGGCTTGCTTCAAAATGGGAAAGGCTTGATGAACTTACCATGCGGTTTTATCTTCATAAAGGCGTAAAATTTCACAGTGGCAACACATTTACAGCAAAAGATGTAAAATGGTCTTTTGAACGTCTGCAAAAAAGTGTTGACTTTAAAGGCCTTTTTGAGCCGTTTGAAAGTGTTACAATCGTTGATGATTATACAGTAGATATAAAGACAAAAAAAGCGTATCCCCTTCTTTTGAACATGGCAACCTATATTTTCCCAATGGATAGTGAGTTTTACACAGGAACAGATGATACGGGTCAGCCAAAAGATGCATGTGTAAAGTTTACACATACCTTTGCAAATGGAAATGAATCAGGAACCGGCGCTTTTGTTGTTAAAAAATTTGAACAGGGCATTGTGCTTGAAATGACACGGTTTAAAGATTACTGGGATACAAAATCTCCTGGTAATGTTGACAAATTCATACTGACGCCTATTAAAGAAAATGCAACACGTGTTGCTGCTCTTCTCTCGGGTGATGTTGATTTTATTTCTCCGGTTCCTCCTACAGATTTTAAAAGAATTCAATCTGATTCTAAACTTAATTTGGTTACACTGAATGGTGGACGTATCATTACTTTCCAAATGAATCAAGATAGAGTTGAGGCTTTTAAAGATGCCAGAGTTAGAAATGCAATCTGTTATGCAGTTAACAACACAGGTATTGTGAAAAAAATCATGAAAGGGACTGCATCTGTTGCGGCACAACAAAGCCCTGTAGGGTATGCTGGATACAAGGAAAGTCTCATCCCCAGATATGATCTTAAAAAAGCCAAAGCCCTCATGAAAGAAGCGGGTTATGCTAAGGGCTTTGAAATTACGATGATGGCACCGAACGATCGTTATGTTAACGATGCAAAAATTGCTGAAGCAACAGCACAGATGCTGGCAAAAATTGGCATTAAAGTTAACCTTAAAACAATGCCAAAAGCTCAATATTGGGATGAATTCGACAAACAAGCAGCTGACATGATGATGATTGGGTGGCATTCAGACACAGAAGATTCCGGTAATTTTTCAGAATTCTTAACGATGTGTAGAAATGCTGACACTGGCTATGGCCAATATAACAGTGGTGCTTATTGTAATAAGACAATTGATGAACTTGTAATTGGTGCTCAGTCAGAAACTGATCTTACTAAAAGAGCGGAAATGCTTAAGGAAGTGGAACAGATTCTTTATGATGAGGCTGCCTTTTTACCATTTCACTGGCAAAACCATTCTTATGCGGCAAAGAAAAACTTCAAAATCAAACCTATTGTAAATGCACTGAATTTTCCTTATTTTGGTGACCTTGTAATAGAATAAAAAAGATTAGAAATAGTAATTATTTTACTAATAACCAGGGGTCTTTAAATTGACCCTTGGTTATTAAAATCAACACGATACAAGATAAATTTATGGTTGCATTCATTATAAGAAGAGCTATCCAGGCAATCCTGGTCATGCTGATTATCAGTTTGATCGGATTTTCAATAAAAAGCAATATTGGTGATCCTGTCAGAGACCTCGTAGGCGAAAGAGTTACACCGGCAGAAAGAGCAGAAATTGCTGATCAACTGGGCCTGAATGATCCTTTTTCCACACAGTATATAAGATTTGTAAAAAATGTTCTTCATGGTGACTTTGGAACATCATTAATATATCGAAAACCTTGCCTTGAAGTTATTTTAAAACATGCCCCCGCGACAATTGAACTTGTTTTAGGGGCCGCGTTAATAATTATTTTGATTTCCTTACCATTAGGCGTGTTTTCAGCTTTAAAGCCTAAACATTTATTTTCCAGATTTATCATGGGCTTTTCGACATTAGGTGTTTCAATCCCTGTCTTTTTAACCGCTATTATGTTTATTTATCTCTTTTCTGTGACCCTTGGCTGGTTGCCATCCTATGGCAGGGGTGAAACTATCGACATTTTCAATAATGGTTACTGGAATTCGGGCTTTTTAACAATAGATGGATTAAGACATCTGATTCTTCCATGTATATCTCTCGCATCTATTATGCTGCCTTTATATATTCGCCTTATCCGGTCTGAAATGATGGAGGTACTTGAAACAGAATATATTAAATATGCCTGGGCAAAAGGACTTTCTCCTATGCGTATCTGGCTTGTTCATGCGTTTAAAAACACATTACTTCCGGTCGTTACAGTTTTTGGGTTGCAAATTGGTATTATGTTTGCTTTTACGATCCTTACTGAAACTGTTTTTCAATGGCAGGGCATGGGGTTTATGTTTTTAGAAGCAATACAACGAGCTGATATTTCTCTTTTAATTGCATATCTCGTTATTGTGGCAAGTGTATTTGTTTTAGTCAATACGGTGGTTGATATATTTTATGGTTTTATTAATCCCACAGTCAGAATATCAGGGACAAAATGAAAAGTTCATTACAAAAATTTAAAGAATCATATTTTTTATATAGTTTCAGACAAGATAAAGTTGCCATGGCAAGCTTTATTGCCATTATTATTTTTATAATCCTCGCAATCACAGCACCATGGACTGCTCCGATGGATCCCTATGATGCCAACAATATAGATATTATGAATTCTGAGATTCCCCCAAGCTGGAATGAAGGGGGTGAGGCAGCTTTTCCATTAGGAACTGATAATATGGGAAGAGATATGCTCTCCACTATGTTATATGGCCTGAGAACATCAATAATGATAGGCATAGGAGCGGTGTCGCTTCAGGCGCTTATCGGTATTTTTATGGGATTGTCGGCAGGATATCTTGGGGGGAAAACTGATGCAATCCTTATGAGGATAGCGGACATTCAATTTTCATTTCCATATCTTATGCTTGCAATATTAGTCGGCGCTATTTTTCAAATAGTATTTGGAATAAGCAGATATGAACAATTAGCTATCCCTCTCTTAATACTGATCATTGGTTTTGCTGAATGGCCAATGTATGCAAGAACAATTCGTGCTTCAGTAATGAGGGAAAAAAACAAAGAATATGTTGAAGCTGCAAAAGTTATTGGGTTATCAAAGTCTGTCATAATGGTTAGACATGTCTTGCCAAACTCTCTTACATCCTTGATGGTTATTTCAACAATACAGATTGCAAATGCAGTGATGAGCGAAGCAGCCCTGTCTTTTTTGGGCTTGGGTATGCCGGTTACAATGCCTTCTCTTGGCTCTCTTATCAGGTCTGGATTTGATTATATTTTTTCAGGGTCATGGTGGATTACTATTTTCCCGGGAATTTTACTTATTTTATTTGTCCTTGCGATTAATTTGCTGGGTGACTGGCTAAGAGATGTACTTAACCCGAAACTTTATAAAGGATAGGATTTTTTAATCATGCCTCACCTGTTAGAACTTCATGATCTTGAAGTTAGGTTTGCACTAAGAACAGGCGATATTATTGCTATTGACGGTGTAGATTTAACGTTGGACAAAGGAGAAACGCTTGGATTGGTTGGAGAAAGCGGAGCTGGCAAATCTGTTACAGGATTCTCAATAATAAATCTTATCAGCAAACCAGGATATATTTCTAAAGGTAAAATTATTTTTAACGGAGATGAAATAAGCTCATACTCTGATGAAAAAATGCGTGAAATCAGAGGGAACAAAATAAGCATGATATTTCAGGATCCCATGATGACATTAAATCCTGTTTTTACCATTGGATTCCAGATGATTGAAACCTTACAGGCCCATCGGAAAATTTCAAAAGCAGATGCCCGGAATATTGCATTGGAAAAATTAAAAAAAGTCCATATTCCTTCCCCTGAGCAAAGACTTGAGCAATATCCTCATGAGTTGTCAGGTGGGATGCGCCAGAGAATTATTATCGCCATCTCTTTGCTGACAGATCCTGCCATTATTATTGCGGATGAACCGACCACTGCTTTGGATGTGACAATTCAGGCTGAAATCATGGATTTGTTACAGGAATTGTGTGAATCAGAGAACATGGCTTTGATACTCATCACCCATGATCTCGGGGTTGTATCCCAGGTTACTGAAAGAATGGCGGTGATGTATGCCGGTAAAATTATTGAATGCGGGTTAACTGATCAGATCGTGAAACATCCGGTTCATCCCTATACCGAAGGGTTGATAAAATCAATACCAGGGACTGTGATAACCCCGGGTTGCGACCTTGTGCAGATTCCAGGGATGATGCCGACACTGACAAATATACCACCGGGATGTGCTTTTAATCCGAGATGCTATTTAAAGGAAGCAATCTGTACGACTAAAACACCTGAACTCAAGGATGCCGGTAATGGTGTCTGGGCAGCCTGCCATATGAGATAACAAAGGGAATGAACTAACAATACAATGAATACAGACAATATAATACTTTCAATTAGAAATGTGGTAAAGCACTTTGATATTTCAGGTGGTTTTTTGGATCAGATCCGGTTTAAAAAGGGCAGGTTTCGTTTGGAAGAAACCACTGTTAAAGCGGTTAATGATGTCTCACTTTTTATTAAAAAAGGTGAAACCTTAAGTGTGGTAGGGGAAAGCGGATGCGGCAAATCAACGCTGGCGCGAGTCGTTATGGGCCTTTATCCGCCTAATTCCGGAGAAGTACATTATGGTGGCAAAAGAATTGATAACCTGAATCATAAACAAATGCTGCCGTTTAGAAAAAAAATGCAGATGATTTTTCAAGACCCCTATGCATCTTTAAATCCAAGAAAAACAGTGCAACAGACGTTGGAAGAACCTTTGAGATTTCATCATCCTGAATTGTCCGGCAATGAAATCAATGATAAAATTGACCAGGTCATGGAGCAGGTGGGGGTTGACCAGGCCTGGATCAAACGGTATCCCCATGAATTTTCCGGCGGTCAGCGGCAGCGAATCAGTATTGCCAGGGGACTCATCCTTGATCCGGAATTTATTGTGGCCGATGAACCCGTATCTGCCCTTGATGTTTCTATCCAGGCACAGATCCTTAACCTTTTGATGAAGGCCGGCAGAGAAAGAGAGTTAACCTATCTGTTCATCACTCATGATTTGTCGGTTGTCCGGCATATCAGTACACGGGTTGCTGTGATGTATCTTGGGACGATATGTGAACTGGCCAAAGCAGAGGATTTATTTGCCGACCCCCGTCACCCCTATACAAAGGCCCTTTTAAGCGCCATCCCTGTTGTCGGTGAGAAACGGGCGAAACAAATTAAACTCAAAGGGGAGGTCCCGACTCCGGTTCACTTGCCAACTGGATGTGTGTTCCATGCACGGTGTGTGTATGCAAATGAGAGATGTCTCCATCAGATTCCTGAATTATTGACACTGGACAACGGCACGTGTATTGCCTGTCATGCAGTGGAAGAAAATCGGATAATATCTTGATAACAGGGCTGTTCTATTAAATAAAAAAACAGGCTGCGAAATGCCCTTTTTCATGTTCGATAAATTCAGGCTCCTTTTGTGAACAGATATCCTGCCGTTTGGGACACCGGGTATGAAATCTGCAACCGGGCGGTGGGTTGATGGGGCTGGGCACATCTCCCATCAATGGCTGTGATTGTCGGCTGTAATTGGGGTCAGGCATGGGTGAAGACGACAAAAGGGCTTTGGTATAAGGGTGTAAAGAATTTTTATATAGCTCTCCTGATTCGGCAAATTCAACGATTTTACCAAGATACATGACAGCGACTCTGTCAGAAATATATTCCACTACATGCAAGTCATGGGAAATAAACAGGTAGGTTAGATTGAACTGTTCCTGAAGGTCTTTTAACAGGTTGATCACCTGGGCCTGGATGGAGACATCAAGGGCTGAGACGGCTTCATCACAGACAATGAACTCCGGTTTCAGAGCAATCGCTCGGGCAATACCGATTCTCTGCCGCTGTCCACCGGAAAACTGGTGGGGATACCTTCGCATGTGTTCCTTCCCAAGTCCTACGGTTTC
>Ga0190327_1000010_pt1 | contig 37298 bp, 43 predicted proteins | sample 48720401_MG_FD_161667 | JGI IMG/M metagenome (GOLD analysis project Ga0190327, IMG submission 161667) | Hydrothermal vent sediment bacterial communities from Southern Trench, Guaymas Basin, Mexico - 4872-04-0-1_MG | ecosystem: Environmental > Aquatic > Marine > Hydrothermal vents > Sediment ... | reverse complement strand
CTGTAAGCCATACCACTAGCCCTTGCCCGCTTTGGTATAATGCATTTGGATCAACGAGTTTCCCTTCTTTTGCCTTCCATCCTGCGGCAATTGTTGACTCAATAATGTCTATCATTTGGCTTCTGCGTTTATTAACTTCTGTTTGTGGGTCCCTGGCAACCCTTACTATCCCAAAAATCTTTAAGTCTGGTTTCTTAACCTCTGGAGTAAAGAATCCCCAGACAGGGACAAAAGGATAATTGTCCGTTATCCAGGGAGAATCGCCGTCGTAAAGTAAATTGCCCTCCACAAAAACCTGCAATTTTATTATTTTTCTCCAAGATGGAATAATTTTAATGTGCTCGGCTAGTGGAGGATACATTTCAAACAGTTGCTCAATCTCTTTTTTGTTTTCAAATTGCTTAAAAGAACCGTCAGGCAGTGTTGCCAGCCATATCTTCTTAGTATCCATGCGCCAGAATTCGTCATAAGCATAAGGGTTTTTTAAAGCTGGCTTTAATTGTGGGAACTTATTATCACCACTCCCTGGCTTTATTAACTCAATATCTTTTTCCGCCCAGGGCAACAGCGCCTTTACCTGTTCCTTTGAGAGATATTTCCTACGGAGGATATAGGCACAATCACTCAAATCTTTTTTGGCTATATTTGGGTCAAGCAAAAAACTATTGTAAGGGCATCTGGAAAATCTGATATCTCCGTTAATTGGGTCTGTTAAACGGTCAACGTAAAGATGAACTAAATTAATTCCCGTAATCAAAGCGCCTTTCTCAAAAGCCTCGCTCATCTCTTGATAGCCACCAGCATACTGCATATGCCACATTACAGCTTTAGTAAATTGAGATGCGGTCTGGCTATCTCCGCCAAGTAAAGCCTCAAATTTTAGAGATAATCTGTTCTTACGCTGAAACCCAGTAATTAATTTAATTATCCTATGTATCTTGTTAAAGACGTAGGCTTCACGCCTTCTTTGCTTTAAATACGCTTTCATCGCAGCGTCCCATTGATCTCCCAGCGCCATATTGAGATCTTTTTCAGCCTCAACTAAGAAAGGCGACCAATGTGTTATCGCTGCCATGTAGGCATCTTCAAATTCTTTACGTTCGGCGCTCATTAAAATCCTCCAAAATCAAAATTAACGTATTGCCTAGCATCTGGTGGCAAATTTTGGATATAAAGTTTTCTAGCCTCTTCAGACGTCATACTTTGCCCGCCAGTTACTAATCTATTCCCTTCACCACCGCCTAACATCGCATAACCAGCAGCGTCAATTACGTGTGAATAAATATTTTTATCAGGCTTATCTCTATAACGCTCATCGTTAGCTATCTGTATGCGCTTATAGCAATATCCGCCAGCAAGCCCTTTTCTAGCCATTTTACATTTAGGCGAGATTATTAGCCCTGGCTTGCCGTCTATTAAACGGCTCAAAGGCACTGCAATCGCCTCACGCCTAGTTGTCCAATCGTTTGTAGGCGCTGGCACTGCTTGAATGCCCTTAGCGTGAAGTATCTGAAAGCAAGTCTTTTCGTCAGTTTGCGCCCGCTGTTGCCCAGCAGGGTCTCCATATATCTCAAACTTAAACCCTGGATACTCACGATGGATTTTATTTAATAATAACTCAGCAAATCTGGAGATGCCCATATTGTCACTCACCAGCTCATCAAACCAAATCCAACGCCCATTAACAAGCCTTTGGGCAAATAAAGCAGCAGGAGTAAGCCCAAAGTCAAGCCCTATATAAATGGGCAAATCACGCTCTGGCTTTAATATTTCATAGCTGCAATGCACGGCATCTACATACTCTGGAAAGACTGGCTTTCCGTCTATAACAAAGCCGTATTGAGCGCAATAATAGACCCTAATATAATCAGGCGATTTGCCTGCTAACCTTGTAAGGTAATAATTATGCCCTTCGTTTAAATTTTCTATATTCTCGGCTTTTGGGTTCGGAATAAACTTGCCGTCCCTTTCTATTAATGCCCCAGGCTGTTTAAAAAACTCCCAGCCTTCTGGGCGCTCTTCCTCTGCAAGTTTGTAAAGCCAATGGTCTTCATCTGGTGGGTTCGTATCAAGCATCACGCCCCGCCATGTGCATCCGCCAATCATCTTGCTCGGATATTGCCCTACTCTATCCCCCAAGGCATCAACAATTGCTTTAGGAACTTCCCTTGCCTCATTTATCCACCCACCAGTTAGCTCTAGGGAGAGTAACTTTCTAACATCACTCGGTCTATCCAACGCCCTGAAAAGGACCTCCGCCTTTACCAACGTCCCATCCTGCAAATAAAATTTAACGTAATGGGTCATCTGCTGCCAATTAAACTTGCCAAAATGTTCCTCTGGAAACCACATCAACCAAGTCTTCAGCGTGGTGTCCCTTAGCTCTGGGTAGGTATTCCTGACAATAGCCCAACGACTATGGCGGACGCCTTTGAAGGGTCTCTGTTGGCAAGCCCTCCGCATGATCTCCATGCACATAGCAGTGGATTTACCACTGCGCACAGGACCTATCACAACACGCATAAAGGCGTCGCTCTTGTGAAAGCGCTTTAATGTTGGCGTTGGCTTATAATTTATATTCATGGCTATATGTATAAGGCTGCGCAGCCAATGGGTATCTTAATCACTATCCAGATTAAAATTAAAATTTACTACCCCTTTCCCTTCAAGCTCATGCTTATTCACAAGCTCACCCCGCCATTGCAAAATAAGCTTCAGCACTTGCGGATCTCCCTTGCAAGCTTTGGCAAGCATCGCCTCATAAACTTTAGGCATGTGCTCTTCCAGTGCCGCTTTAACATAACGTGAACGGAGTTCCCAAAAGCGCTGAGTGCCATACTTACAAATTGCATCCCTAAGAGATGGCTCGTTAAAATCGTGCTCTCTACAAAACTGACTAAACGACTTTGTCCAGTTCTCTTCTTTTATCAGCAAGAGCATCACTTTTTTTAACCGTCTTGGCAGCTTATTTATCTCTTCTAAAATTTTATCTTTTGTAGCCATATCTCATAATTTTATAAGGTTTTTTTAACTTTAAAAGAAAATTAACTATTTTGTCAAGATTTGTCAAAGTTTTTTTTGAGATTTTTTATAAAATATTGATTTTCTTAACACCCACCCCTGAGAGCGCCATAATTGCCCTTATTTTGCGTTTAAATTTTTACCTATACAAAAACTATTTAAAATTGTTTTCCCCCGCCTTAAAAAGCCATTATTCGCCTCTCAGGGGGTTATTTCGTAAATGTCCCCTTCTTAAAGTAAGAATTGCTCTCAACATTGTATTCCAAGACCACATCTCTTATCGTTGCGCCTATGCGATTTCCCTTGATAAAGGCGCATATAATTTTTTTTCTGCTCTCACCGTTGGAGTTCAGGCGAGAGAGATGATATTCTTTCATATCGTCGGTAAAAAGAAGCCCATAGGTATAGTCCAAATCATACTGGATATCACCGCTTTCTTTTATAGCATTTAAATAATTTAACCTAAGATTTATCCTGTCTTTGCTTGTTTCAATTATTCCTGCTTTTGATAAAGAAAGTAGCAAGCATACTGACACATTAGGATATTTAAAGCGTATATCATCAAAAAAGTTAAAGATAGAGTTTACATAAGTTTTAAGAGGTTCATACGCCCGTTTGTCTTTATTTTTCAAACGCCTCCCAAACATTTGAAGATAATCTACTACTATAAAAATATTTTTATCTTTAAAATCATCAATGAAGTCAAGATACTGCCAAAACTCTGGCTTGATAGCATAGTAAAAATTCTTAGCGTTTATATTTTTTCTAGAGAGTCTAATTTCAAAGTCAGGTTCTGTGCCCTCGTATTGGGCATAGAACACCACGTTATTATCACTCTCTTGGCAATAAACATTAGCAACATCAATCATCAGTTCGGTTTTTCCAGTAGATGTAGCGCCTGCCAGACCCCAGATTGCTCCATTTTGGATCTTAATACCTAAAGGAAAGCTCTCTACCACCTGGAGACTATCAACATCTATCTTATCAGCACTTTTCCAGTTTTGAACCTTAACCTGTTTAATGTCCGCTTGGACCTCATTAAAAACCTTTACAAGGTCAATATTTTCAAGGGTGAGATAAGAAAAGTCTTTCTCCAGATTAGCCGTGAAGTTTTTCAATTTGGCTAACAATTTCCGTTTGACCGTATTCTCTTTAATCTTTTTAGCAGCATCGGAGATGTCGCTTAAAATAGGAGTTTCAATTAACTCTACCAGATAAGTATAAGGAAAATCTATATTTTTTGAGGTAAAATATTCTTTAATGTTTAGCAAATCAACGGTTTTGCCTTCTCTTTTAAGAGTCAAACAAGCTTCGTAAATTTGCCTATGCAATCTCTCTATAAAGTCAGCAGGCGTTAAATAATTTGCTACTTTTTCAAAACTTTTTTTCTCTCGCAGGATTAAGGCTAAGACTGTTTGTTCGGCTTCATAAATAAGATCTTTTCTTATATCCATTTATCCCCTCCCTACAAAACCAACTGAAACTGGAACCCTCTTTCCGCTGGTTTAACCTTTTTAAGCCAATTAACCATGAAGCGCTTAATGTCTTTACGTCTTTTTTTGGGATGATCTTTAAGCCAGTCAAGTGCTTTTAGCGTCTCTACCTCGACGTCAGCGTCTGGATATTGCTGCTTCCATTTTTTTATTGTTTTTTCTGGTATATTCTTAAACTCTTGCTCTATATAGCTAATATATTGCTCATCAGTTAATTTTTCTATATTTCCTTTTAAGGTATCACTAGACTCTTTAGAGTTTTTACTGTTGTTATTAGTTTTTTCAAAAAAAGAAGAGGTGGAAGGGTTATTTTTGGTATGTTTTTTGCTATTATCTCTATAAGCTACTACTTTACTTATAACCTCCTTCTTATCTCTTTTATTTATATTAACCTTACCTAACCTAACCTGGGTCTCCCGTTTGGCAACCATTGGTATGTCATCTGGTATGCCATCTGGTATGTCAGGTGGTATGTCATCTGGTATGTCAGTTGGTATACCATTGGTATCCCGTTGGTATACCAGACAGTATGTATTTGTTTCGTCCAGTTCCAGCATTGCCTTTTCTTTTCTGTAAAAAGTTGGTTTATACCTATCCCCTCTGATATAGTTATGAATTCTCCAGTGCTTAATAACTATCACGCCACTCTCAAAGGCAATAATAAATTGTTTAGCTAGCAATACTTTTAAATCGTCCTCTGTTGCGCCCAGCATGCGCATTATTTTCTTTGGGGAGTCTATAAAGCCGTCATCATCGGCACGTGCCAACAGGTGGAAGTAAAGACATTGAGCAGACAAAGGCATTTCTAAAAAATAGTCGCTATCAATAATTGTTTTTGAAATCATACGTCTATTTGCCATTGTTCACCTCCTCTAATCTCCGCCCTCGCCCAGGAGAGCGGAGTTTGTTTTTTTAATAGGGTTCCACTTGATTTTCAATAGCCCATCTTACAGCCTCAGCTAATGTTTTACAACCTTTTAACTTCCTTACTTGTTCCCTTCCTTCTCCAGTGTCAAGATTTGGAGTTCCCAAGCAAGCCTTCCACTCAGTGGTAAATTTAAAGATTGTGAAGTGATCAACTTGCCTCTTTTCTAGTATTTTTTGTAGTTTAAGAGCAGCCTCTTCAAGATTTTCTCCGTTAAATTGCTCGTAAAGTTTAATTAAAGATGCCAAAAATTGTGCTTGCGTCTTGCCTTCAAGCTTGCTATACCCAGCAAACTTAAACCAAGTCTGATCGTCAACACTTCTAATAAACCTAGATTTTTTAGCCATTTTTTACCTCCTTTGTTTTTTTGGTTTATTATATAAGCTTTTCATATCTTGTCAAGTCGTTTTACAAAAAAATCTTCAAAAAAAATTTAGGCAAGGGATTATTTATTTTTGCTGTTCAAAAAGGTCCAATAATCTCTCCAGGAACTCTGCCTGAGTTAAGCGGAGCATTTTGGCGTATCCTGCAAATTTACCCCAGACAGAATCTTTCACCCTAAAAATTTTGCGATCTTTAACGTTATCAGGCAATTTTTGTTGTTGTTGCTGTTGTAATGGTCTTTTAAGGTAAACGTGTCTCATATTTGCACCCTCTCTCTTATAACCAGTTAAGATATTCAAGAGTTTTTATTATGTGCCTTTGCATGTTTTTAGGGATTTCATATTTTTTAAAAGCAATTTTTAAAGAATCTTTAAAAGATAAATTAGGACTTCTTTTTGATGCTGCCTTCCAATCTGCTAACATCTCCAATATATCCAATAAGTTCATATCTTCAAATCCGTGTGGATGATATTTGATATGATGTCTATTAGTTGAATAATGGTGATCTAGAGCTGGTTTTATTTGTTCCTCGCATTCTTTATATTCCTTGCTTCCATAGTTAGCTTTTTTAAATTTTGGGCGAGTTGTAACAAAAGCGTCAAATTCTACATCCTCAAATTTGCTAATGTCATGCATAATCCCCCTTTGTTCAAGCTCTGCTCTTATTATAGCCAAATTTTTCTGGACTTCTGCCCTATGCGTTAAGATTTCGTTTAATACTTCTATTTCTATATTCATATTTTCCTCCTTAAGAAGTTTATATTTGCGTTTTAAAGCCCGCCATAAAGGCAGGCTCATTGCTCATTTTAAACCTCTACTGACTTGTCATTATAAATCAACACGTCTCCCCTATAAATATTGAAGATCAACACATCTTCCACATCTTTTAACATTTCTTTAAGAATATAATGAATAACCCATCCTGGTTCATCGTTATACCCCTCTGGTGGATTGCAAAAGAGGATTGCGTCGTATAGAGGATGATGTTTATTAATAAGTTCCTGTAAAATATGAAAGCTCTCACCCACATCTGGACAGTCTATACTTTTTAAATGGATATAGGCAAGGACATCCCAGATGGATCTATCAGATATAAAGCGCTCTCTGTTTTTAACAGTAAAAAGATGGCTGAAGATGATAGCGAGTTCAAAATGCCACCAAGATGTTATATCTTCTGTTGTCCGCCAATTAAATCCATCGGTGGCGTTAAGCAGATCCCTAGCAAATTCTGGGATATAGGGCAATCCAAAACTCTCACTCATTTTTTTAGCAAGGGTGGTCTTGCCGACGCCATGAGCGCCACAAATAGCGATTTTTTTATATTTAGATAAATTATATTGCATAAACACCTCCTTTATAGTTTTTTCTTTTTGTATTTTCTAGCCTTGTTAACTTTGGTTAACCTTACTTTTTTAGGTTCTTTATAATGTTTTGAGAGTTTAGCTTTACCTTTTTTAGTAAGATCTAACGTGCCTTTTTTGAGGTAACCCAACTTTTGCAATCTTCCAACGGCTATTTGATAAGCCTTTTGCCTACTGCAGCCCTTTTCTTTCATTATGGCTGCAACAATGTGTTCCACAGGTTCTGGAACTTTTTTACCCATTTTTTTACTCCTTTGTGTTTTTATAAGGGTTAAAAGGATACAGCGGACAATCTTTCACTCCACAATCACCTATCCCGTCCGCATAGTAACCCATGCAATCATAGCATTTAGCAAGGATGGCTTCATTTTTACTAATTTTTTCTCCCTGTAAATATTTCAGCAAACTAGCTCTCCCTTTTGCTTTTCTCCCGTATTTTTTAATTGCTTTTATTTTATCTGCCATATCAAAATACCCCTTTTTTATATCTTTTCAGCCCTATATTTGGGGTTATCAGACATATAAGTTTATTTTTAAATATTATTCTATTTACAGCACTCTATTATGTCTTTTAAACCCATATATAGGGTTATCAGGCTATGTTTTTAATAAAGCCATCCCATATCTTGCAATCAAGATAGCCTCAGCCATGCCGTCGTGGTTTTTTATTTTGCTTGCCCATCCAGGATAAAGCTCTTTTGCCTTCTGGACAGACATCTTTTTACGCTCTCTCCGCCAGACATTACGGTTTTTGGTGGTTCTTTTTTTGTTTAACCCATGAAACTTTTGCCAATCACGAGGGCGGACATAAACAACAGGCGCTTTACCGCAGAACACACCGTAAATCATGCCGTGAAAAAAACCAAAAGTAAAGACAGAATTTACACCCTGCCCTTTAAATGCATGCCCTTCTTCAACTATAACATGAAAAGAATAATCTTTATCAAGTATATTTTTTAAAAGCATTACATTCTCAAAGCGATCTCTCGTAAAGGGATGGAGTTCTATTAATTCACCATCCCTTATTAAAGCGCACCCGCCTTTTTGCCCTGGGTCAATGCCTAAAATAGCCACTTTACTCATTACCTTTACTCCTTTTGTTTAAATAGTTATCAATCCATTTTAATACATCCTGTTTCTTCCATCTAGGTTTAACATATCCTGGAAGATAGACGGCTTCAGGGAAAGTAGGATCACGTGTAAGATCTCTCACTGACATATAGCTCATTTTTATTCCCTTCTTTAATAAAATATCTCTTATCTCGGAAACATTTAAATATTTCATATACTTACCCCCTTTTATTTAATTTTTTTTAAAATTTTATTATTTTTTTTCTTGACAACATAATATATAATTATATAATAGCTCTCAACAACGAGGTCATTTGGAAGGAAAGTAAAAAAAAAATATTTGAAAGGAGGTTGTTATGACAAAAATTTTAAAAATATTAAACCACGATCTCACGCCAGCTCAAATAAAAGAGCTGGAGAAAATTTTCCTTGAGCCTGTAGAAATTGAGGAACTTCCTGAGTATCTTCGGGAAGAACTCCTCAACACACCCTCTGACGAGGATGCATTAAAAAATCTCGCTCGTCGGGTGGTGGAAGAGATCTTTCCTGATAACTTTTCTTACGCTGGGATTATCTTTCCAGCAGGCTCACCAGCTTTTATGTGGCTGATGGCTAGGTATTGTAAAAGTTTAGAGGATGGTTCTGGTAAATATCCTCGCTACCTTTTCTCTCATAGTGAGAGAAGGGTAATTGAGGAAAAGTTGGAAAATGGACGCATTATAAAGAAGTCTGTTTTCCAACATAAGAAATGGATTATTTTATAAAGGAGAAAGAGGAGGTATAAGATGTCAGAAAAAAGTTTAACGCCAAAAGAATTTGGTATTGTAGAAGTAGAAAAAATTGCGGACTATGTAGTTAAGAGTGGGTTATTTGGGATAACTAGAAAGGAACAGGCTGTGGCGCTGATGTTGCTATCACAAGCGGAAGGTCTCCATCCGATGAAGGCAATACAGGAATATCATATTATCCAGGGTCGTCCAGCCATGCGAGCGGATGCCATGTTGGCGAGATTTCAGCAAGTAGGCGGACGTGTTGAGTGGCATGAGCTTACGGACACAAAAGCACGAGCTACTTTCAGCCATCCTCAAGGTGGCAGCGTAACTATTGAATGGACAATACAGATGGCTAAAAATGCTGGTTTATTTGATAAAGCTGGTTCTAACTGGAAAAGATACCCACGAGCTATGTTGAGAGCACGAACTATTAGTGAAGGTATCCGCACCGTTTATCCAGGGGTTATTGCTGGTATTTATACTCCAGAAGAGATTGCTGATACCCCACCTGAAATAATAGATGCTGAAGTATCACCCGCATCTGAACCTGCAGAGTCCGAGACTAAACCAGAAGAAGAGTGGACAATAGAAAAGATAAGAGAAGTGGCGACCGATGATTTAAAAAATTTGGTTAAAAAATATAAAATTAAGACCCCAGACCTTATTGAGCTATTTGAAGAGTTTGAAGGCAACCAGGGAGAAATTATAAAACACATTGAAGGGTTAATGAAAAAAGAAAAGAAAAACGGTAATGGTAAAAACTTTGAAAGCTTATTAAAAGAGGAGGTTTAAGATGATTAGTTTTTCTAGAATAAAAACATTTAAAACTTGTCCAAAAAAATATTATTATACTTATGTTGAGGGGCGCAAGGCTGCGCCCACCCAAAAGATGTTAGAAGGGTCTACTGAACATGAGAAGATTGCAAAAGGCAATATACCAGATTTTTTTAAGCCCGCCTTTGAAAGGAATTTTACAAATCCTGTTTTTGAAGAGGTTTTTGAAGAAGACTTTTTGACCTTTACCCTTAAAGGCGTAATTGACTGCTATAGCATTAATAATAGTTTAAGTTGTGCTATAGCGGACTGGAAGTTATATAACCTGCCCAACGATGATGAGCAATTAAAAATTTACGCTTTGTTGTTATCTAAAAAATATCCTGATTTACAGTTTTTCACAAGCTATTTTGTAAGTCTCAAAGGTAATTTTTATAAGCGGTTTGTTTACAATATAGATGATCTTAAAGACTTTGAAGAGGAATTAGTGACGATCAGTGAGACTATTTTGACCACAGAGGACTTTCCATGCAGACCTGGAGACCATTGCGGTTATTGTCCGTTTATAAAAGATTGTTATGCGGAAAATCAGCTTCAGGAAGTAAAAGCTGTAGCGATTACCAGCGTTGAAGAGGCTGTTAAACTTGCCAGTAAGGTTTTAATAGCAGAAGGTTTTTTGAAACAGGTAAAAGAACAATTAAAAATTTTTTTATTAGAAAATGGTTTAGAGGAACTTCAAATAGATGAAAATAACAGATTATATTTAAGCCCAACAATCTCAATGAGATTTGGTAAAATCAAAAAAACTAAAGCCAAAACTAAAAAGGAGGCAAAAGATGCTTAAAGAAAAAATTAAATCAGTTTGGATAAAAATAAACGCCTTAAGTCACGAGGTTTCTGAGGAACAATTTAAAACTCTAAAGGCAATTAGTAGTGAATTAAAAGATTGTTACGAGATAGCTAAGGAGTGGGAGGAAAATATTCTAATTGCGCCTAGAAAAAAAGAACCGTTGTATGCCATTTATCCGAATCCGATGTGTGAGAGATGTGGTAATCTAATACTAGGCAATTTAATAATTAATGAAACTCTTTACGTTTGTTGCCGAGAGCACAATTGTAAACATTTAAGGAAGGAATATCCGACTGAATATGTAACTACTTCTGGTGATCCGATAATATTAAGATTTTTAAGAGATGATGCCCCTGATATGCCTGAAGACATCAAAAAAGAATTTGCCGAACTGAGGAAAAAAGTAAAACATTTAGGAATGTAAGATGTATCCTAAAATTGAGAAAGTGCCAGAACTCTTTTGCGAGAGATATTGCGCAGCATGGGTAAGGGTTAAGAAGATGTGCGGACGCCTTTATAACCCATACGCAAAAGACTTGTGCATATGGACTAAAGACGAGATAAGGCAAGGGCTAATAAAACTAAAGAGAGGAGGTAAAAGATGATATTCAGGATAACTGAAAGAGGTATTTTAGAAATAAAAAGAGGCAGTCTTTTTAAGACTATGATTTGCCCTAAAAGTAACAGGGCAGAACCCTGTAAGGATGACTGCCCTTTATTTGGTGAACCTGAAGAGATTAATGTTGTCCAAGATTTTTCTTATAAAGAAGAAATATATATAAAATTAGAGCTATGTGAAGGTAAAATTTTATATTGTAAAAAAGAATTATTTAAAGACGAGAGGAGGTAAAAATGAGCGATTTAGAATTTGAAAGCAGGTGCTATAAAATAATTTTATTGGAGAAACTTTTAGGCAGTTTACCCAAAAATAAAGAACTTTTCCGTAAATATGTTCAGGAAAAATATTTTGGTAACAGTAAAGACTTAACTGATGAGGACCCTGAACAATTAGATGAACAGGAGATGCAGCAACAAATTGAACAGAAGATGACTCCAGATGGTGATAATGAGACTGGTTTTTATACGGATCCTGACGGAATATACTTAAAAGCTTATCAAATAAAAGGCTTTTTGAAAGAGGCAGGGAATGTCCTAAAAGAGTCTTTAAAAATTAAAAATCTTAAGTCTAAAATAGACAACTACGTTTTTGTAGAACCTGATTGGATCTGGCTTAAGGAACATCCAGATGGAACTCTTCAGCGCCCGTTAAGGGCAATGACCCCGCAGGGTCCCAGGGTATCACTTGTGTCCTCTGACTATATTGAACCGATGTCCTTTGAAGTAAAAATTACGCTACTTCCCCATAAAGAGTTAAATTTTAAAGTGATTGAGGCGCTTCTGGATTATGGGAAATTCAAAGGGTTAGGTCAGTGGAGAAACGCAGGTTATGGACGTTTTAAGTGGGAACGTATAAAAGAAAAGAAAAAACGGAGCAAAGGTGAGGTAAAGTAATGACTGCTGAGTAGGCAAAGGCAAGGTCTAGCTAGGAAAAGCAAGGGCGGAGAACTGCTGGGCAACGACGATGAATTGCATAGTAAAGGCAAAGGCAATGCATTTTAAAGTTCAGTTATGCAAAGCTTGGCAATGCGGTCCCTTTATAAAGCAAAGGCAAGGCTTTGTGTCCCAAAGCATAGGCATTGGCGGAGCAGGGCATGGTGGGTAATGCCTTGCATGGGCAAGGTAAGGTTTGGAAGAGCCATGTGAAAGTTTGGTAAGGTGTGGCAATGTAATGGTAAAGTAAGGAGAGGTGAGGTAAGGCATAGGTAAAGAATTGTAAAACAATCAAAAGCAAAGCATTGGCAGAGGTAAAGTAAGGTGTGGTGAGGTGAGGGTAAAGGAAAGCAAGGAAAGGCAAAGCAGCGGTAACGTATAGCATGGCTTCGTAACGTTTAAATTAAAGGAGGGTAAAAATGCAAAAAGTTAAAGAAATAGTAAATAAAATCAAAGAATATGAACAAGCGATTGAGGAGTTAAGAGTAGAATATTACAAACATGTAAAACCTTGTAATAATACAGATTGCCCTTTCCACTCAACTTTTTGGGAAGGGCACTGCTCTTGGACAAATTTTGTGACCGATTGCCAAAACTATAAACCTAAAAAGGAGGATTAAGATGTTTTTATTAAAAGGAGGCAAAAAAATCGTCCGCTATCGCTTTAATAAAGAAACGTTAACAATAAAAGGAAACGATTGTTATCTTATTTATGAGACAGCAATGGGATTTTTTAAGACAAAAGTAATTGATGATGTTAAAAAAGTTTTTATCTTGGATGCTGACACTTTTAAATTGATAGCGTTTATAGACGAACCATTTGAAAAAGTCCATCTTTATAATGTGGTAGAATTTAATTACAATCCTTATACTAAAATAATTTATACATATATCTCTAGTTAAAAATAAGGCATTGAGTAGCTTTGAAAAGCAAAGGCAATGATGAGCATAGTTCAGTTTAGCGAGGTGAAGGAGGTAGGAAATGGCTAAAAAAGACCAAAAAAAGTTTTTCTTTTTAGCGTGCATTGATGATAATCCTTTTGTCTTAATGGCAAAAGAGCACCGATTACCCAGAGGCAGTTGGGCGTATATAAACGCCTTAAGACGCCAAAGGGACGCTGTTAAAAAACTTATTTATGGTAGTTTTAAGGGTAATTTACATAAACAGTTAAAAACCACTATGAATAAAAGCAAAGAGTTTTTTGAAAGTTTAAACTATGATGAGATTGACCTAAAGTATTATTTAAACTTCCTGCTGGGACTAGGCAATGATATTTGGGAGAAGGTGAACGATAAAGAGGAGAAGAAACGGCTAGGGAAAATTATAGACCATCTATTTAAACTCTATCAAAAAATAGACCCTGAATTAGATGCCAATATGACCATGGATATGGCTGTAAGCGATTTAAAAAGGCTAGAGCGCTATTTTTAGCCCTAGCCTATATAAACTATTAGAAAGTAAAGAAAGGGCGTTTAAAACGGCTTCTATGGCTTCTCAGAGGGTAAAGGCGATTGCCTTGCCCTCTTTATTTTTTCTTTCTCTTTTTTGCCATCTTCCTGAAGGTCTCAGCGAGGATTGCTCTTTTCCTAGTTGTAGGATTTTTACTCCGTTTAGCCTTCTCAATACACGCCTTTGTCACACCTTTAAATCCCTGCCTTTTACAATAAGCAGTAAAAGCGCCCTTCTTTAAATCTTTAGGTATCCAATTCTTTTTCTTTTTAGCCATCATCCCTCCTCCATAATTTTGGCTAAAGTTTTAGCACGCTCTCCCACTTGTTCAGCCCACCTAGAGTCCAGCATCTCTTCAGCAGCTCGTTTATAATCCTTCTCTGCTAGCGCTTTTAGCATATGCTTAAACTTTAAAACTTTTGTCACTCCCATGTTAAATATCATCTCTACAAGCACACATTGGCGTCTCAGGTTAAGATGCTTCCAGGACTCTTCTGGTAACTTTTTAAGGTCATAAAAAGCATCTTGCATATCCTTCTCTAAGAGCATCTCAGCAACGTCAGGCGTTATCCCTTTAGCTTCAAGATTATGTCCATAACCAATAGTCAGATGTCCAGTTGGGCAACGGTAAGGGAATAATCTTAATCCTTCATGTTTTTTAAGGCGCTTTTTTAACTCCTTAACTTCTTTAGGTTCTACTTTCTCTTGCTCAGCTTGCATCGCTTGAAGGCACTTCCTTAAACAATTTACCGCCTCATCAATATCCTTTAATCTTTTAAAAAGATAATCAAGATCTTTAACCATCTCTTAACCTCTCTGATTAAAGGTTTATGGCTATTTTGTTCAAATCATAACCAAACTCATTTATAACGTTTTCAATTATTTTAATATAGTTTTTATAACAGGTAAAACCTGTAAAATAGCAATAATCGTTGAAAATACGCCCATGATAATGCCAACTCTTGTAGAAACCTGAGAAATTTGTTTCTTTAAACAATCAGTTTTTTGTTCAATTCGCTGAATAGCGTCCTCTATTCTATCAAGGCGCTCATCTTGAACATCATCAGCGCTTTTCCTGTTACTCAATTTTTCAAAAATATCATCTATTTTAGACTCTAACTTTTCATGTAAAGGACAGAGTTCCATAAACTCCCCTCCTTTATTAAATTTTTTCTTTATTTAAAGCAGCTCTAGCAACGTTAATCATGCTTAAATAAATATTATCAAGCATTTCTCGTTTTTCATCTGCGTTTAATTTTTTGCTATTGTATATTATGTCTGCTTTTTTTCTTAATATACTTAAAGCCTTTGCTGCTGCACGATAACGCAATAATTTTTGTGGAATCGCAGTTTTTATACCATAGCCTCTTATCCCTGCTCTTTCTTTAGCGCTCTCCCATTTTCTATTTAACTCGTTATATTCTTTATAGAAGTCCTCAATTGATTTTGTGTTAGCAGATGGAAAACGAGCTATAAAAGCTCTTATTCCAGGGATATCCGCCAAAGTCATTTTTGGATCTGGTGGAACATCTATAATCTTAAAATGTTCAATTAACTCATCTCCAGCTTTCAACGCTAAAGAACCACCAGCAGCAAAATAACCATGAAGGAGATTTTCAATCTTAGCTGGACTTGCTACTTCCTTTAGCCCTGGGATTTTATCCATAATCTCTGCTATTACCCTTGCTGTTTTAGATGTATGAGGTCCGTATTGTAAAACTGGTTCTAGTATTTCCTTACCACGAGGAACAATCGGTCTATCAAAAAACATGCTTTTATTAGCCCACCATTCAATTATAGGAACTGTTGCCGTTGGGAGAGGAACAAGTTTTAAAGCTTGTGCTATTTGATTAGCCGTCTCCTTCATGCTATCAGGATTATCATGGTATATCCAATCCAGAGCAGACTCTATTGTAGATCCAAAAAGAAGACCATACTCAAAGGGTTTTGGAAGGGAGATAATGGCTTTTAATGTCCCATCGTCATTGTGTAAAACAATATTCCAGAATAGCACCTTGCGCCATTCAGGGAGTTCCTGATAATAAGGATCGTCTTTATTGATATACCAAAGCAATATAGATGGTAACGTTATCCCTAAAAAAGCTTTAGCAGAAGTTTTTACAGGCTGCTCTTTAAATGTTCTTATCATTTTGTCTATACCTTCAATCCTTGCATTCCAAAAGGCACTGATAGTATTTAAATATCTAGCAGCTGTCCCGCCTTGTCTCGCAAAATCCATCGTTATTTCTCTGCCTGCATAACCAGCTTTTAAAAGTCCCTCATAGGATCCTCCTTCTTTCTTTAAGGCTCTAGCAAACTCTCCAACTCTTGTTGCCTCTTCAGTAAACTCTGATAAAGTCTGTATAAGCTCTAAAGGATTTTTAACTAGTCCTTTTATTTTACTACCGCCTATTAATTTTTTAAGATTCTGAGATAAATAATCTCTATCAAGAGAAACCAGCGCACTATGTGCAGCACCACTAGCATTATATTTTTGCCATAGCTCATCCTTTTTTATCATGTGGAATAAACCCCTTAAGAAGTCTATCCCTGGTTTAAAACCGTATTTGCTTTGTAAAAAGGCAGTCAATTGGTCTCTGGCAGGGTTTCTTAAACCAAACTCAGGAGAAAATGTAGTCGCACCCGCCCTTAACCATTGGGCAGGATAACTTAAAATTTTTACTAATACACTGGTATTGGCAGCATCAACATTATTGAGCGCTTTAGCTAATTCTGGGTCAAGTTCAAATAAAACAGGTTTACCATCTACATAAAAGATCGCCTCGTTTGGTCCCGCTTTTATATGTGGTCTGAATGTTGTTACCAGTTTATTAAGCTCTTCTTTAGGCAGGTCTTTTAACTCTTTTAGAAATATTTTTCGCTCTTCCTCTGGTAAATCTTTTACTATTGCCTTTAAAGCTTCCGCCTTAGTCATCTTAACAGGTTTCATCCTGAAAGGAACACGCTCAATAAACTTACCCATCCCAGGGATTTTTGCAATCTCATTTAACGCATGCCCTACTCTGTTCCTCTCTGCAATATTTATCATCGTATAAGTATTATATATTAAACTCTCCAACGGACTGTAAATGTCCCTAGAAGACCCTTTTAATCTTTTAATGGGATTAAACAGATTAGTAAATTTTTTACTACTTAAACCGCCCACTGGAGGCTCATAGTCCATCACCCGATAAAAGGGCACGTAAAATAAGTTTTTCTCTCTAATCATTTTAGCAACATCTTCACTTATCCTGCCGCTATCCACTAAGTATTTTAACAACTCATCAGAATATTTATAAAGCTCTTCTGCAACATCCTTAAATTTAGGTTCTAATTGTTTAACAACTGTCTCAAAGTCTTCTTTAGCAATAATGCCTTTAAATCCTTTAAGAATACGCTCATCGTTTAAAGCTCTTTTGGCAATTAAATAGTCTTCCAATAAAGACAACTCACCTCTTTTTGCAACAGGTTTAAGGATGTCTTTTAAACTTTTACCTGTAAATTTTACGCCTTTTTCAAGATCATATTGAAAAGTTTTATACTTTAAAAACTGCTCGGCTTTTCTAGCCCAACCCCGAGTTAAACGAGCTAATAGATATGGATCCTCAAATACTAATAATTTACGTCCTGCCCTTTTCTCGGCTTCTTTCTTAAGAACCTGCAAAGGATGTAGGTCATCTTTTACTTGTGTATAAATCTGGTTTAACTTTTCTCTTGTGAGTAATGGTTTTTTTTCGCCTCCTCTTACAATAAAAGAGTCAATTCTAGCTACTGCTGAAGATTGTTGCCATATGTGCCATGCCTCTCTTGCTTTATCAAGCACATCTTGCACGTCAGGAAACATCTCCAGACGTCTCTCAAATTCAGTATAAAAATTAGGCGCTTCTTTTTTAACTTTACTTGGATTTGTGATGTAATATCTTACAAATTCAGCAAAACCCTCAGAGTCAAGGTCATCTGCCCCTTTATAAGCAAGTTTGCGCACCTCATCAGGCAGGGTATCAGGAAACCCTAACAACTTTTGGATGTGATGCCCTATTTCGTGAGAAAGAGTTTCAATATCATTAGCTTTGGCAAGTCTAATTACCTTCTCGGTAGGTTTATAAATCCCACGTATTTTCCCTTTGTTGGTCCTAAACCTACCAATACGGATGGGGACATCTAGTTTTTTGGATAGAAGTTTTATGATAGCAGACCTGCGCTTACCTTCTGGAATGGGTCTGAATTCAATATTGCTTTTAGCAGGCTCTGCCTCTTTCTCTTTATCTACACGATATTTTAATCCTCGTCCTCCACCTCGTATTTCATCAGATACTCTGGCACTCCCAGTTCCCTCCACTTCTCCTTTGGATTTACCAGCATCGTAACCAATATCCTGTCTTTGTCCTTCCTCTTTGGAAAGTCCTTGTCTAACTTTTCCAGATCCTCGTCCTGCATTTGCAGTATCATGAAAGGTATAAACTTCTCCGCTTCTCTCATCAAAGTTTGTTGCGATAAGTTCGTCCTTGACACTTTTTGCACTCCTTCTTTTAGTTTTAAAAACTTTAAAGCCCCTCTCCTTTAAGGCTTCTGCTAACCCCTCATCCCAAGTATTAGTGATGATAAATCTAGCTCCTCTTTTAGCTTTTGGCAAGATGATTCTGTCAAATTTTCTTAGAAAAGTTTTTAAGTTTTTATCCTCTATTGTTGCGCCATAACCAGCTACTTTTCTCCCTTTTTCAGATAAATAATCAGGGTCAACAATAACTAAATCGCCCTTTTTAGCTTCTTTGGCTATCAACTTCCAGGCATCGCCTTGTCTTATCTCATGAGGATATTCTTTAAGAACAGATGCAATATTTTTTAATCTTTGCTCTATCTCTCCAGACTTAAAAAGTTTAAAATTACGTATTTTAAAATTTTTTCTAATATCAACAGCGATATCTTTTGGTTCATTAATTGGTTTACTTGAGGGAGAAAAATGCTGCGCCACAATATAAACAGACGGATCATCTTCTATATGCTCTTTAAAATAGTTTGTGATCTCTTTTTTTGCTTCTTTATATAACTCATGTTGACGATGTATATTCTCAATGGTCTCTATATGTTTTTTAACGCCGTCAATAACTGCTTCTGGGTTCTCATGTAAAGCCTTATAAACATTATACCTAAATTTATTAAATTCGTTTTTAATGACTGGGATCTTTTTATCAGTTATTAAAGGTAAAATATTTGAATTAACTCCAGTCCCCATGAAAGCATCTATAACTCTATCAGACTCCTCAACGCCTTTTTTTATAATCTCATGATATCCCTTTTGGCTAATTAACTGCTCTTTATTGCCCATTAAAGGATAAGGTCTGTATTTTCTCACTTCTGTGCGAGGGATAGCAATACTACTATCAATCTCTTGCGTTTCTTTAGGTGGCGTTGGCACTGGTTCTGATTCTTTAACTTCAACTTTAGGCGTTATTTTTATATTATATTTTTCAGCTAAATCAGGATAATCTTTTAAGACTTTCTCTGGGACTTTATCACCTCTTGATAAAGCTAAATCTACTTCATATTTATGAAAGTCCCTTGCCATTTTATCTACTAAACCTTTAAAATCCTTAATGCCATAAGGCAACTCTTCATTTTTCCCTCTTATACCCTGCAACTTTTGTTTTTGCCAAGTTCTCCAAGTTTCCTGCGCCTCTTCATTATAAGCACTCCCAGGTTTAAAATATTCTTTTTTATACTCCTCAAAGGTCATCTCCCAGGGTTCACGTTCAGATTTTTTGCCTGTTTCTACCGATTCTGGCGCTGGCTCTGACTTTGGTTCTGGTTTTACTTCTGGCTCTGTTGGTTTGGTGGGTTCTTTAGGCGCTTCTGATTTTAACTCAGGTTCTTTAGGTATTTCTGGTTCTGGTTCTTTAGGCGCTGTTTTTGGCTCTTCTGTTGGTTTTAAGAAATCTTTAGGCGCCTTAATCTCTGGCGTTGCGGGTCTTTCAAAAGGTTTTTCTAACCCTTTAAACAAGACTCCATAAGCACCAAATTCCGCTGGAGTCATTAAAGCCGTCACAAGCGCTGGATTCCACCCTCTCTCTACTAATTTGTTACCAGCAGCCACAACAGCTTCATGAGGGATAGCCATTACTTTATTAAGATACTCATTATAAATTCTACCATATTCTGTCTTTGGCTGATACTGCAAATAAGAAGCTATCTTGTTGCCAAACTCTTCCGCTGCGTTTAAATCCTCATCGTCTATTTTGCCTTTTGTCGCAAAGGCTTTACCTAAATAATATAACATCCCTAAACCACTAACAGGAAAAGCAACTGTGCTAGTTCCAAAAGATGCACCCGTCTCAACAAGCCCCCTAGCAGCATGCTCAACGCTTGATAATGCTTTTCCTACCTTTTTACCCGCAGTAAAAATATTAGGTGGCTCTTCTACTCCTTGCGTATCTTGTTTAATGGCTATTTCGCTCTTTAAAAGATCCGTTCCACGTTGCTGTTTAATATCCTGCAATAATTGTTCCCATACCTGCTTTTTCTCCTCAAAAGATAAATTTTTAAAGTCAGGGTCTCTTTCCCTTAAAACTTGAAATAATTTACTTGGCTGATTTGCTAATTGAATAATAATTTTACTTTTTTCCTGGGGGGTTAATTCCCTAAATTGTGAGTCTCTATCTTCTAAAACTTTTTGTAGTAAAAGCATTATTATCTCCCTAAAAGAAAGTTTTTCCTATAATAATTTTCTTCTGGAACTTTTTTAGATTCAGGTTTAGGATTAGGTGGTAATAGCGCTTCATCTTCTATTGACTCACTTTGATAGCCCTCTGGGATAAATTTATTTAAATAAGCAATTTCTTTATTCCATTGCTCAATTAACTGTTTTTTAAGCGCAGGACTTATTTTCTGCCCTACCATATTTTTTAAACTAGGGTCTAAAGAAGCTAGCATCGTTGTTACAACATCAGTTTTATCTAAAGTCGCCATTGCTTTTTTAATTTGAGATATTCTTTTAAGAGCTTGCGACGCCTTCAACTCAGGAGTCCCCTCTATGTCGCCTACCTCAAAACCTTGCTTTATAAGTTTATTATACATTTTAGAACCAAAAGGCACTTCAACTTTCCTTATACGCCCATCAGATAATGTCTTTGTTAAAGTTACTTTTTGAGGTAATACATACCTATCAGGATTTTTCTTTTGTAAATTTACAGCATTATCATACGGAAGTAATAACTGACGTCCAGTTCCTTGATCAAGCACTGTTACAACGTCATTCTTAGTAAGATGTCTCTTGCCTTTATAAATTGTTTTTCCAGTATTAGGGTCAACAATCGATTCCCCCTCCTTCACCTTCATTGGTTTTTCAGGCGCTTTCACTAACTTTCCTGTCGCCCAATTATAATATATATCTCCAGGACCCATCTTTAACCACTGCTTTGAAGGATCTATTATCCCTGATACCTGTTTAAACATCTGGAGAGCATATAATTTTGCAAGAGGATCTTGCATTTGCGCTAATGTTTTAACTAACTGCTGAGGAGTAACAGAATTACCACCGCTTAAAATCTCCTGTAATTTATTAAGCGCTGTCTCTTTTGCCCAGTTCTGCCTAAAACTTTGTAGCCCTTGCGCCATCCCAGCGCCTAATAAAGCGCCTAACTGAGACCATCTATCAGGTAAATGCCCTATATACATTTTTTACTCCTTATAAGTTATTAAAATAATTATCAGAATTTAATAATGGCTTTTTAAACGGTGTTTACTCAATTTCATATGTTGTAATACCTGTTTTAATTTTAAAGCACCTTAAAAGAGCATTATTTTTACAGTAAAGCCAACAAAGCGCCTTTTGCAGCTCCCACTTTTGGAATAAAATGTCCTGCTAATGCACCCATACCCATTCTACCTGCTGTCGGCAGCAATGAACCAAATAAACCGCCACCACCGCCTGTTGTGTAGGTGTTTATTTGGTAAGGATTCGTTCCTAAAGCCACTGGTAGATATTGCAACCAGGGGTTTGACCATGCCTGACTCATTTGCCACTTTTGATACGGCTCTTGCATTAATTCTTGAGTTATGCCTCTCTGTTCCTCTCCTATGCCCATTACTTGTGGTAATAAATTTAGCCCTAACTGAGATGCTGTGTCCTGTCTTTGCGTTAGACTCTGTTTTTCACCCCATAATATTTTAGCAAGCTCAGCGTTTAATTGACTTTGAATATCACCCCAGCTTTTTGCTAATGCCCGCCTTGCAGCGCCACTATCTAAAGCATTAACCCCTGCATAACGCTCCATAACTTCTGGGACTACTGTCTCTTTCCAAGCACGCTCAGCAGGACTTACATAAGCACGCCGCCAATACTCTTGCGCCTCTTCAGGATTAAATTGCTGTTGCATTAACTGGGAGATATAATCAGCACCTTGTTTCATAAGTCCGCCAAGATCACCCCCAGCCAATTCAAATATCTGCTGTTGTATATCTGATGGACCTGGAACTAATTGCCCTGGATACGGCTCAATGCCTTTCCCCAACTGTCCTTTGAGCAGATTAGTCAACTCATTCAGCAACTCCATCTGCCCTGGGGTTAAGCGCTCTACCTTTTTAGTCTTTACTTTTGGCTTACTGCCAAATAATGCATGGCTTACACTGCCCATATCTTAAACCTCCATAATTGTCGCTATTGGCTTTGCATTTATTAATCTTTCAAAGGCTTTTGGTCTTGTTGTCCGCCACTCAATCTTATCTAATCCCAGCTTGTCTTTAATCTTCTTTAACATATCATAGACCTGTTTGACAATCCCTTTATTGTAAAGTTCTTTTTCAACGGATAAAATATTTACGTGAAGGGCATTATCAATAGGATTGATTATAGACCAACAAAAACCTTTCACTTTTCTTTTTTCGTCTTCTAACAAAAACAACAAATTATAAGGGTCTTGCGCTATATAATCAAAAGCATAAACTCTATCTATTCTTATATTAACGCCCTTAATTTTAAAAAGATGTGGTGGTATTTTTAAAAAAGTTTTAGCCCTTACCCAACGTAAATTACTCATAAAACTGAAATCCCCCACTCTTTAAAGGTTTTTAAAGCTTTGCTGCTTCTTTTACCCAAATCGGTTCGGTATTGGATATAGGAAGCAATCTTTAATTTATCAATTTTCCTATACACATTCCCAACAGACCCGCCTAAACTATTGCCTCTCTCAGCTACTACTCCAATAATCCCATCAGACCCTGCGCATCGAATATTGCCTTTATCATCCATGTAAACATCTTCCATCCAAAAATCTTCCAGCTTATTTTTAATAAGGATATCCTTTGCCATAACATCAAGCAATTCTTTATCCGCATAAGGAAAGGGTGGGATCGTTATTCTTTGTGAACTTGCAAAGCCAGAATAAAATTCAGTTTGAAATCTATTTAGAAAGAAGTCCGTCAAACCGCCTTTGATAAGCGTCAAAAGGCAATATATAGCGTCATAACCAAAGCGAGGCGAGAACTCTAAAAAGTAAGGTTTATGATCTTTTTTGCTAATAATAGCATTTATATCAACAGGACCTATATAATTCGCCCTCTTAAGATAAGGAATAAGTCTTTTAAGCTCCTTAACCAACAACCCATTCTCATCTTTTTTAATCCAGACCGTATTGCTCTGGCTACCAATTGCAGGTCCTAAATTGAAATTCATTAACCGCTTGTCTTCTATCGTGTGATTAAAGTGGACAGCATCTTTACCATTAAACCACATCTCCGTTGAAATCTCAATCCCTTCCACCCGCTTTTGTAAGATAAATTCTATTTTATCTGTTCCTAACCTCTGGCGGTATTCATTGGCAATCTTATCAGCTAGCTCCCCTGGAAACTTCTCAACATAAGTCATGTCAAGATCAAGATTATTCTCAGGTTTAAACACCCATAAATCCTTTCTGCCTTCTGTTTTTAAAAATCTGATTCCCTCTTTTAACGAGGAAAATTCCACCGTCTCAGGGTCTTTTAATCCTATTTTTTTAGCAATATCAGTTCCCAATTTTCTATCCATCTCTATTTTTTCAGTCCATGTAGATGCTCCAATAACCTTTTTACCCATCGCTTTCATTTTGTCTGCAACAGGACCAAAAACCGTCGGAGAACTCTTAGGCACGCCAAACATCTTAAGCAAGGCAATATCTTGGCGAGTCTTCTCATTAACCCTAGTAATGTCAAAAATAATAAGTTCCGCCTTTTTAACAGCACGTTTTAAGTCCTTTAGTCCTACTTTAGGGATAATATTATCATAATTTTTCTTGTATCTAGGATTATGCAGATATACCTTAACTTCCGTGCCTTCTTTCTGTATCCTATAAGCTATTGGTAAACATTCTCCGCTATTTGATATAAATAAAATCATTTTACCGTTTACCTTTGATCTAAAATCTTATAATTAAATGAGCCATACCAAATATAGTTATCTTCTGTTAAAGCTCTATTCTCTGCACCAGTTCCATTTTTAAACCATATTCCACCATTATCATAACCAGAATCTCCACTAGCTTGAAAAATATTATGACCTATAAAATTATAATTACTATTACTACCCTCTATAATTATACCCCAAAAATTCGTATGATGATTTTTAGCAAAATTATTATTACAAACTTGAACAGTTTGACAATCTATCAAATAAACACCAATAAAATAATTTTCCGCATTATACTCCCTAGAATAAAAAAGATTACCTACAATTTGACTTTGTGCAATATTTTTTAAATATAAGCACGATTTTCTAGCTGATATATGGCTATTTATTACATTAAATAAAGGTCTTAATCCTGTAAGATTACTAGTCTCTAACCCATAATTTACTGCTACTAATTCACTTAAATTTATATGAAAACCCTCTATATGATTCTTACATTGAACAGCTTTATCCACAATCCAAATAAAACTGGTATCTATATAATGCCCAGTTGCAGCTATATCAGCACCATCATAACATATCGCACATATACTATCTGGAATTAAATCCTTATTGTTATAATGTCCTTTACCAACAAAACAAAATCTGGAAAAACAAGTATTATTTATATTCTTTAAATAAAATCCTGTTCCCCAACCATTGCTTGGAGGACTAGAGCCTCTAAGTTGAATTTTATCTACAAACAATTTATAAAAATCAGATTGGTCAGAATTACTTTTTATATAAAAAGCCATTTTACTTGTATCATTTAATGCTGTTAATATACTAAAATCTTGTAAAGTTAAATTCGTTTCTACATCTGAGCCTAATGTTACATAAAAACCGTAATTATCAGCTAATGAAGAAAAATACAATTTAGTTGTTTCTATTCCGCACCCTAAAATTTTTAATGATTTGTTTATGTTAACATTAATTTGTCTAGTTAATTTATATTGTTTAGCTCCTAAAACTATTATTACATTTTTGTTTTGTATTGCATCAAACATGTCCTGAAAAGCTGAACTATCATCATGAGATCCATCCCCTATCGCTCCATAATCTTCTGGACAAACATAATAAACATCAACATTTTCCCATATCCCATCTTGATAGCCTAAAACCTGTCCATTTGTAGGGCTTGAAATAGTTACATTACTCAAACTCTCTAAAATATGAGTATGAGTTGAACTTGCAAAATCTGATGGACTTTTCCCTTGTAAAGTTTGAGCATCCCCAGTTATATCAATATCATATGTTCCATCTAATCTTGCTCTAGGCACTATGCCAGCATTAAGATTACTGGCATTTGTATAATAACTACTATTTTGGTTGTTTAACTTATCAGCGTTAGTAGCATTGTCGGCATTATTAGCATGGTCAGCATTACCTACAGTAGTAGTGCCATTTTTTATCTTATCTATTTCATTATCTACCTCATCTATTGCGTTTTGAACATTTGTAGCTACTAAACCAGAATTAGTATTATCATAACTTACATCTTCTGCTGAACTTGAAGTATCTGGCAACCAACCTTCATCAAGTTTTCCATTACTACCTGCTACAGGGATAGTATTAGCTTGTGGAGTCTGCGAAGCGTCAAAATTGTCAACTTTGTCTGCATTATCAGCGTGGTCTGCATTTTCTACCTTGTCATCACCATCAGGGTCATAAACTTCTTTACTTAAAAATCTATTATCTAATATTTCAGTATTAACTGGAATTTGAAAGTGAGAAGCTGAGTTGCCTTGATAATATATTTTTAAAGATGGATTGTTCCCATTTCCTGTAACTGAAGCATAAATTTTTCCAACTATATAACTATCTGAAGCAATTTCATAGTCAGAGCTTAATGTTAATGGAATAATATAAGAATTTTTCTCTGTAATTATTTCATTGCTAATAATAGATGTTCCAATAACAACTTCTGAATTATCACTTTTTCTTTCAACAAGTTTCCAATATAATCTTAGTGTCTTATTCCCCCCAGTTTTTTCTACATAAACTCTCCAATTAAATACCCCTGTTAATAGTTTTGAAGGTTCTCCAGTATTAGGAGAAATCCACCCCCCTATATATTGCCCATCTACAACATCTGTTATTGAAATACTTTGCTCTGAACTAGATGATGGATTTATAGAGCATAATTTATAATCTTCTATGCCAGAATCATCATCAGTCATATAATATCTTGACCCAATTGTAGATACTGCTTTAGCAAGATATTCCTCATTAACTGCATCCAAAATATCTGTTGGAGAACCAAGGTTAGTTATTTTATGCCCACCCCAATCAATATCTGTTGTAGGAGAAGTTGAACCATCTATATTAATAAAATCTGTTGCGTCTTTATTATCTACTTTATCAGAATTTGTTGCAAAATCAGCGTTATCAGCATGGTCAGCGTTTTCTACCTTACCATCATTATCAGGGTCATAATCGGCTTTAAGCATGTCGCCAGTATTATATTTGTCATTAATATTTACAATATTTCCAATCTCTTCTAATCTCTTTTGAAGCGACTTCACTAAAACTTTTAAATAATCCGCCAAAAGTTTATGGTCACCTGATTGAATATCCTTCTCTCTCCAGGGTAATTTGACTGGTGGAATTGGAACCCTAGCCATATTAACTATCTCTCCTTATATGCTGATTTACCAAACAATCTAACTGCTTTATACATAACTATTTGTTTCCAAAAAACTACTCCTGATTCTTGCATTGCATGCAAAAATATTAAATCTGCAGTCTTTCTATTATATAACCCATTACGGTATAAATAATCATGGATAACGGCAGGCTCACCGTAAGTCGGATACCACGGTGGTAAGATATTCCAAAATACTCTAGGAATTGAGGCAAAATCAGTCTTTGCGCCTTTTGGAACAATAATTGTTATACCTAATTCATTGTCTTTATAGCCAAAATCTTCATATACTTCCCATTCAATTATCTTTTTTTTATATGGAATAATTCTAAATAATTTTCGACTTTCAACTCGTAAAGGCAATGGTTTTGTTATTAATTCGCCTATAAATGGCATAACTCTCTCCTTATTCTTGATTATTTTCAATGACGTTCACATCAAAAACTGTATTATTAACAATTATCTTTGTATCACCACTATCATTAAATTTCACAGTAACTATCGCATCACCAGTATCACTATATTTAATCTCTTGAATAGTAGCGTTGTTATCTACATCTATATTGTAATAACAATTTTGAGAGCTAGTTGTAACATAATAAGTCTTTATTTCGCCAACATTAGCTTTATCATCTCCAATAATATCATATTGACACATACCCATTAGATTAAAAGTGCACAGTTTGTTTTTACTATAAGCAATTACTGCTAATCCACCTAAAGTGTTGCTGTTTGCTACAATAACACCATCATCCCAACTAAAAGGTATTTCTAAACCATTAACGTTTAAAACTAGCGTTTCATTATCGGGATTGATATACCAAACGCCATATAGAATAGGATATTCATAACTGTGATTGCCTACAATACGTTTTTCTAGTAAGGTATAAAGACCACTTTCCTCTAACTGAAGAGTATATTTAAATGTTTGAACAGGATAAGAATCAAAATTGACAATTGAAAGTGAATATGAACTTGCATAATCTTGTGGCAGAGTTGAAAAAGCGTAACAATTAAAACAAAGGAATATTGTTAATAGTGATATAATCAAAAATTTAATCGATTTTATCATAACGTTTCTCCTTTACTGATTTAATAGTTGTATAACATCTCTTAATTCAACATGTTCAGTCTCTTCTACTGTTGACCAGTCCCATGTAATACTGTCTAACTCATCTTGTGTAGTAGCATTTTTAATTGCTTCTTTCTTAGAATAGTAATAATCTAATACAGATTGAATCCAATCCCATACTTTTTGGATTTGAGTAAGAGCGTTAGTATTATTCTGTTCTTTTGCTTGTTGATATAAAGCTGAAAAACTAGCTTGAGTTCCTTGATCATAATGAGAATAAATGAAATTTTGTAGTTCTTGTTTTAATTGAGAAAGTTTATCTTGTTTTAGATGTTCTAATATTACATCTTCTGGAATACCAGCATTTATTAAATCACCTATATTTTCAAAATTAGAATAAGTTTTACCATTATATTTTATGGTTATCATAAGTTACCTCCTAAGTATCAAGAGAAGAAAGATGAGTAATTACATTTTGTCCTATAGTCCCACCATCTATCCATTTATATCCAGTTGTTGCTGTTGAATTATATAAACTAAAGGCACAGTTCCCACCACCGCTATCTACTAATGCAATTGCATCGCCAGAGAAATTAATATCACACGTAGCTAGATGTACAGCCCCGAATCCTGTCCGAGTAGTTATAAAATATTTATTTGTTTGATTTATAGTGCAATTATAAAGTTGAATATATCCATTTTTATTGTTTAATATAGGAGGTGACCAATCATTAACTGCCCAAGGTAGGTTAGAATCTGATTTCTCAGCATTTTCTAATATACAATATCTTATCATTAATCTTGAATTTGATAAGCCTATAGATCTACTATAATTGTAATTATCATCATTATATGTATCAAATATAATTTTAGAGTTATTAGAGGCGTCTCCATACATTATTATAGTCTTATTATTAAGACCAACACTTACACTTATATGAAAAATTTGACCAGCTGATAAATAAATCGTTCCATATCCACCATTAGGTATACTATCACACGCTTTCTTTATAGTTTTAAATGGCGCAGAACTAGAGCCGTTATTATTATCATCGCCGTTTTCTGCATCAACATAGAAAGTTCTATGCATCATATCTTGACCGTTAACTAGAATTGGAGTTTGAATAAAAGGTAAACAAAGTTGGCCACTAGAGTTCAGAACAGGTATTTGTTTTGCCTGTGGAGATTGAGAGGCATCAAAATTATCAACTTTATCTGCATTTCCTGTTATGTCAATATTGTAAGTTCCACTTAATCTTTCTACTGGCACTATTCCAGCACTTAAATTATTGGCATTTGTATAATAACTCCCATCCTGATTGTCTAATTTATCTGCATTAGCAACCGTCTCCCCTATTTTAACATAATAATTCTCAAAAGTATAAGGAAGATCATTCCAATGCGTAGAACCATCACCTACTTTCATACGGTTGGTGTCTAGCTCAACACCGATTTCACCTTCTGCTAAAATAGGATTATTGGAATTCCAATTAGCAGCAGTATCTCGGCGTAATTGTATTTTTACTGCCATATTTTCCTCCTTTTAAAGTTTACCTTCTGGCTTAAAATAAAACATCATCGCATGAATTTCAGGTGTTTGTTCGCTTGCTTTATGATGTAATTTAATTTTATGTGACCTACCCCTAGCACCAGCATAAGCTCTTATCCAAATTTTCTCCTCATCTGAGCCGTCATCAAAAGTTATCGTCTGTGATACATAAGGAGATGTTAAATGGTCAACGTAAAAATCAACAGTTAAAGATATATTTGGATCTCTCGTAACTAAAAAGTCCACCCATCCTAATCTTGTTTGTCTCCCTTCTTTTATAAAAGGATTTAACCATCCAGTCTCCACATCAAACTCAATAGATTTTCCATTATCATTCCCATCATTATTTAATATAAAAATCTCACCATTATATCCACCCATTAAAGTTGTAGGATATCCCGCTTGGACTTCTTTATCATCCCAAGCCCATTCAATCTCATCCCAAGTTTTATCTATATCGTCCCATGTTAAATCGCTCTGCTGCTCAAAATAGCCAAAAACCGTTCCTTCTAAAGTAAAGATACTCCATGCATTGTCATCGTAGTTTAAGACTAATATTTCTTTATTCCTCTCTTCTCCTGCAGGAGGATAAAACATTAGCATTTCATTATTTTCTTCTATTATAACAGCATAAGCATAATGAAATTTATTTGCGTTAATATTTAAAATAATATCTGGGATTTTTTCTGTTATTGAATAACTATCTAATCCATCAGTGCCTATTAAAGAAGTCGCCCCAAGTGCTAATAATTCATTGCTAAAAGAAACCACTGAGAAAGTAGCATAAGCACCATCAGTTGAAACTATCTTCTCCCACCTAAAAGGCAAATCTGGATCATGTGTATATTTTAACGCCCAAATACTTCTCTCAAAAAAAACTATTAAATCATCTCCTAAAAAGTCAGCGCCTACAATCCAATCAAGCGTTGGCGCATCTACAAAACCATCATTGGTAAAATCTTCTGGTAAACCCGCCTTTGACCACCTTGCTCTTTGCGCATATAAAGTCCCATTTTCAGTCGTCCTCAATAAAACCATATGCCCTTTATAATTAAAAATTAAAAGGCAACAATCTATATCATTTTGTCCGTCACCGTCTATATCTAAAATTGGAGTTTTTAAATTACTACCATCCCATGATTTTATACGGTCAATATTGTTGGTAATATACATTTTATCATTTATAATTTCAGTCCAAATATAATCAGCCTCACCACCTGTCCAAACATCTTGCTCGCATATATCTATCAAACGCCTATCAAGTGAATCATATCTAGCCATCCTTTTAGTATCAAATATTAGTAGTTGAGAAGCACCAGTTGAGGTATAGAAGTTATAAATCCCCATTATGGGATAACCTGGATAATATTGATAATCACAAATTGAAGTCCCGCTTGTAGGCTCATTAAAAAATATATCATATTCACCCGTATCATAATTTACTGTCCCGCTCCCATCACCTATTAAATTGCCATTACCATCGTCTGTAATAATTTGAGAACCGTCACTGAAAATAAGACTTTTTGGCTGGATTGGTTTATTAATAAGCTGTCCCCAAATAGTTCGCAAGGCATCTATTGTTTCATTAAATTCACTGTCTGCAAACCCGCCATCTATTGTTCGTTCAAAATCACTATTTGAGTATCCCCCATCTAATATTAACTCAACTAAAGGTTCATTTTTAACTGCATGAGGAAATTTTTGCCATAAAGTATAACCTAATCTTTTTTTAAGAACTCCTCTTTTTAATTGAGCGTTTTTAAGGCGTGCAAAAGCTTTAGGCGGTAAAAGCCAGGGTTCACGGTCTAATAATAAACCTTCTCTAAAATCTGCTATTAAAAAAGGCTGGTAGCTACTCATGGCTTAATATCCTATTGCTAACCAAAACATATCAGCACCTGTTGAATAATCAGATCCCCACCAAATTGTTATAGAAGATTTATTATAACTTAAAACTCTCGGAGTATATTTAGTTGAAGTATTATTCCAAAGTTGCGTAACATGAGCATTTAAACACGCATTAGGAAACTCTATCGGAAAATTTACAGTTGCTTGTTGAACATCGTTTACTCTTCCCCACTGAATTATCAATCCATTAGGAAACTTTGCATAACCATTCTCAGCCAATGAACAGGTAAAATCTCCAGGGAGTCCTCTAATAAAGTCAGTATCCAGACCACTCCCACTACCATCAACATTTTTTACCTTGTTTAAAACCATGTTATCATCCACATTGCTTAAATCTTTTTTGGCTAAAGTTGATGGCTCAACACCTCTCACTGTATCAGCATCAAGCCCGCTATTCTCGCCGTCATTGCCTTCATGCCATATTTTAAACTCATTGCCATCAGGGTCTACATAATATAAATGTCCATCATCTTTGGGATAAATACCCACCTTACCAGAACCTGTATTAGGTGCTGAGCTTTGTTGCCTTAAAGTTAAAGCTTTATGCTCTCCAGCATCCTCTCCCTCAGTCCCAGGGAAAATATGCTCCCTAGACAGCGCATCTTCAAGCGCTGCCCAGTTAGCCCTTATTTCCTCATCGGAGAGTCTTATTTTTTGATTGCCTGCAGGCTTATTCTTATCCCACATTTAAAAACTCCTTATTGCCTCTTTAGTAGCAGAGAAAAGAGTTGCTTTACGATTAATTTGTCCTAAAAGCGCTCCTAATAAATCGCTCAGCTCATTAGCAGCATCTTTGTCGCCCTCTTCTAATAAAAGATGAATAGCAGCGCCAACAGCAACTGCCCGCCCCCATGCAGGGTCAAGCGGTTTATCTGTATCGTTTACAAGCGCTGTTGGCTTTTTAACTACTAAAACTCTCACATTATACTCTGCATCAGGGACAGGGCGCAAATATAACGTCCTGTCATCATCTAAAAAGGCAGCAAAAGGTTTTCCTTGCTGTGCTGGTTCATCTAAAGGATAATTACCAAAAAATAAACCTCTATCCCTCGTAAAAAACAAGGGATAATCGTTTACATAAACTGGTGAAAGGATATTTAAAATATCTACTTCAAGTGGATACTCACCCGCTCCCGCTGTAGTATTAAACTCATACCACTGGCTTAAACTTGTAGAACTTACCAGTAAAGGAAACTCATTAACGTAAAAATCATTAATAGCATCATCAATTACAGCATCCGCTATCTGTTGCGTAGCTAACAGCCCCGTGTATTGCCTTACTTTCTTTCTTATATCTGCCAAAGTCCATTCCATCTTAGTTCTCCGTGTTTCCTGTGCCTATTACATCTTTTTCATCAACAGGCACAAAAGCAAACCTATTCCGCCACTCAGCGACTTTTGTAACAGGTTTTAACTGCCCTGTCTTTTTATCTACTTCATAACGGTAAACAGGCACTTTTAAACTCATTAAATGCTTTAAAACAGACACAGGTAATTCCACCACTTCACCATGTTTCAACTGATAAGTTTTTACACCTTCATATGTAAATTCAACGTCAACAGGATCTTCAAGGTTCTGAAATATAACTTTAACCTTTTTCTCCCGAGCTAGTTTTTTAGCTAACTCCTGTCTTTTTTTCATTATCCTTGCACGTTGCTCTTCATATTTCTTTTTGGCTTCTAAATCCATATTGCGCTCCTTTAATAAATTTTAGCCCCTCCCGTTAGGGAGAGGCGGTTAATTAACTATGTGTCACTTTTAACACATGCATAAAGTTATCGTTAAGTATTCTGGCAGCCCAAACCGCCTTCCATCCAGAAGTTGCCCTCTGGTTCAATGGGTCAGCAGTCCCAGCACTGCCAAAAGGTTTAACGATGTTTTTAGCAGTTGTCAGCTCAACATCGCCATAGGCGTCCTTGCCAATTATTGGCAAGTGGTAAACAGGGTCAGTTCCGCTCGTGTCCTTGTAACCATTGGAAGTTACCAACCAGCGTGTATTTTTAATAGAACCCCACTCGGCATCATCAACATCATTTTGACGTGGATACTGAGCTACTGGGATAAAACCAGTGCAAGCTTCAAGGTCATCAATTAACTCTGTATGAGCAATGCCATAAAAGGCAGCTCTTACAGGCATTGTGCCTTGACCAGGACCTGCTTTAACGATCTCAGTAATTGGCTCAGCATCGTTATTTAACAGAGTTTTAACTACCCCATCAATATCGGCAGTAGTAATTTCAGTTGGAGTCTTACCATTAGAACCACCAGCAGCGTTTGTAGAACTAGCACAAGCAGCGAGAATATCTCTCATCAAGCTATCAAAAGTCTTGCCCATCTGTTTTCCGAGCAAGTCAGCAGCAATAGTTAAAACAGGATCTTCAACAGTTAGGTCAACCATGTCAGTAATATGAACATAGTCGCCGTATTCTTTGACCTGAACAGTCAGGTCAGTCTTAGATAACTGTTGCCCTGGTGGAGTCTCGCCTTCAGTTAGAGGAACAGTTGCATCGGCAAGGTGAGCATATCTCCTCCACTTGTAGGTGTTCCCGTGTTTCTTATCCAGCCTAGCATGCTGGGCAAATTTAAGATGAACTAACTTTGGATAAGCAGCCCTTAAAAGGACTCTATCATAAAAGACCTGCACCGCAGGATCTATTTGTGCTGTAGTTGTTAAAGCCATAATACCCCTCCTTTAAAGGTTTTTATACTTTACCAGATAAAACATCCTGAACGTATTTATCAAACTCCTCATCGCTCATGGATGCTATCTTGTCTGCCTTACTTACTCCACCGCCACCGCCAAATTGATCTGGCGAGGCAGGTTTATTAATTAATTGATCAATAATTTGTTGAGATTGTTGCTGAGGCACTTGTTGTTGCTGTTGTTGCTGCTGATAGCGAGGATTAAGTTTAGCAATGTGCAATGCAGCTTCCAGTGGATTTGGCGCATTCTGAATCATTTGCCCTAGTAAGGGATTAGAATTTATCATATCAGGCAAATAATTCTTTATTATATCTTGCCAATTTGGCTCTTGAACAGACAACTTGAGCATCTGAATTTCTTTATAAAGATTTGGATCTACCGCTGGTCTCTGAACTTGTGCCATCAGCTTTTTTACATCGGCAACAGTAAGAACATCATCGTCCTCTAGCCCTTCAAAAGGGTCTTGAGGCTGTCCCTGCTGTTCCTGTGGAGTTGGCTCTCCTACAGGCTGTTGCCCTCCAAAAAAGGCAAGTTGTGCTTGCAAGGCAGCGTTCTGTCGTTTTAGCTCCTCAAGCTCTTCACGCATCTGCTGGATAATATCTACTTCCTGTTGTTGCCCTTGCCCTTGATTTTGAGCCTGTTGCTGCTGTTGTTGCTGCCCTTGCTCCTGTCCTTGCCCTTGATTTTGTGGAGTTGGCTCTCCACTTTGTATTTGATTATTATTCATAGTTTGCTCCTTTTATTTAATATTTTAAAGGTATTCCCTGAATTGACTTAAAAACTTCTTCTACCCCTATATCTGATAAATCCCCATCATCCTTAGGAATATCATAGGGCAAAACCCAAAGCCTGTCAACCCTACTTTTAACGTTGTTTACTCTTAAGCAAATAGTTCCCAAAAGTTTTGGCGGTTCTTTATCGCTTATCATAATCGTCGTCTTAATATTTTTACCAAAATTGCCAGCATGGACAAGGAGATAATACTCATCTCTGTGCTTGTTGGCGTTAATAACCTTCTCCAAGTTAAGGATGGTATCTCTGGCAAGCTCTTCTCTTAAATCACCAATAACCAGCCCGCTTTTAGGTTTATAATTAAGCGCCTTTGCAAGTTCTTTATACATACTTTACCTCGTTGTTAAAAGTTTCTTTATTTTCTCTCTTTTTTCCTTTGCAAGTTCCATCGTATGTAAAGCATCAGCCAACATCTTAAATTTTTCCACGTCAATTTTTTCAAGCTCTTTTATCGCCTTTATTCTATCAAGTAAAGCATTCGCTCGGTTCTCCTGCTCCTGAGATACTCTTTCATGCGCCCTAGCAAGGTCAGCTTGCATCTTAGCAATATTAACTTGCTTAATAATATCTTCAAGTTGTTTATTTTCCTGTGCCTGTTGTGCCTGTTCCTGTTCGGCAGCTTTAACAAACTGAATAAGCTCCTCTTTGTTTTGAATAGGCGCTGCTTCCAATAAAGCAGATGGTGGAATCGGCACGCCCATTTGCTGCAAGGCAACGAGTTGACCAAAATACATCTGACGCTGAGAGTCCGTGAGAATCCCCTCTGCTGGTGTGCAATTATATTTAGCATAATCCTTGTTAAAAAACAATTGTGTTGGCGGTTCACCAATAATCTGCTGAACTTTATTAGGCGTATAATTTTCCTGTATCATCTGCAACAACTTCATGCCTAATAACTTTTTTGAGCTTCTATAACTATCAAACAAGTCTTGGAGTATCGTTAAACCGCTACCTTGCCTTAATTTACTTAATAAGGCAGCAATTTGAATATTCTCATTTTCAGGCGACCCTAAAAGCTCGGCATTAGCGCCAACATTCTCGTAAACGTCTTTATCAAAAACCTCTGAAAGTTGGAATAATCCCGCTGGAATTTGCGGTGGGTCCAACCTTTGCACATCTTCCATATTAGCGGTCTCTTTAAGCCAAACCACTAGCCCTTGCCCGCTTTGGTATAATGCATTTGGATCAACGAGTTTCCCTTCTTTTGCCTTCCATCCTGCGGCAATCGTTGACTCAATAATATCTATCATTTGACTTCTGCGTTTATTAACTTCTGTTTGTGGATCTCTGGCAACCCTTACTATCCCAAACACCTTCAATTCTGAATTTTTAGCCTCTGGCGTAAAAAATCCCCAGACAGGCACAAAGGGATAATTATCTGAAATCCAGGGAGAATCACCATCATAAAGCAAATTGCCCTGCACAAAAACTTGGAGTTTAATTACTTTTTTCCATGAAGGGATTATTTTTATATGCTCGGCTAGTGGAGGATATATTTCAAATAATTGCTCTATCTCCTTCTTATCTTCAAACTGCTTAAAACTTCCATCTGGTAAAGTCGCCAGCCATATTTTCTTAGTATCCATGCGCCAAAATTCATCATAGGCATAATAACTTTTAGATGCTGGCTTTAACTGAGGAAACTTTTCATCGTTGCTTGTTGGCTTTATTAGCTCAATATCTTTCTCCGCCCAGGGCAACAGCGCTTTTACCTGTTCCTTTGATAAATACTTCCGCCGTAAAATATAAGCACAATCGCTCAAATCTTTTTTGGTCATATTTGGATCAAGCAAAAAGCTATTATAAGGGCATCTGGAAAACCTGATATCCCCGTTAATTGGGTCTGTTAAACGGTCAACATAAAGATGGACTAAATTAATTCCTGTAATCAAAGCGCCTTTCTCAAAAGCCTCGCTCATCTCTTGATAGCCACCAGCATATTGCATGTGCCACATAACTGCCTTAGTGAACTGCGATGCGGTCTGACTATCTCCGCCGAGTAAAGCCTCAAATTTTAGGGAGAGTCTATTTTTACGCTGGAAACCCGTTATAAGTTTAATAATTCTATGAATTTTATTAAAGACATAGGCTTCACGTCTTCTTTGCTTTAGATACGCCTTCATTTCAACATCCCATTGATCGCCAAGTGCCATATTAAGATCCTTCTCAGCTTCTACCAAAAAGGGCGACCAATGCGTTATCGCTGCCATATAGGCGTCTTCAAATTCTTTACGTTCTGGAGTTGCCATTAAAACCCTCCAAAGTTAAAATCAATATATTTCCTCGCATCTGGTGGCAAGTTTTGGATATAAAGTTTTCTAGCCTCTTCAGGCGTCATGCTTTGCTCACCAGTTACTATTCTATTGCCTTCACCACCGCCTAACATCGCATAACCAGCAGCATCAATCACGTGTGAATAAATATTTTTATCAGGCTTATCTCTATAACGCTCATCGTTGGCTATCTGTATGCGCTTATAGCAATATCCGCCAGCAAGCCCTTTTCTAGCCATTTTACATTTAGGCGAGATTATTAGCCCTGGCTTGCCGTCTATTAAACGG
>Ga0190327_1000009_pt1 | contig 37352 bp, 32 predicted proteins | sample 48720401_MG_FD_161667 | JGI IMG/M metagenome (GOLD analysis project Ga0190327, IMG submission 161667) | Hydrothermal vent sediment bacterial communities from Southern Trench, Guaymas Basin, Mexico - 4872-04-0-1_MG | ecosystem: Environmental > Aquatic > Marine > Hydrothermal vents > Sediment ... | reverse complement strand
GGGTCTGTATCCTGCCATCAAGTCCAAAAAATAATGCATACCAAGACTGCATAAATAATGGAAAACAACGGCACCGCCACCGGCAATAATTCCGATCATGACAAAATAGAACAGCCATCTTCCTGCGACTGCAATATCCCCTGAACTGATTTTTTCTCTGAACCCCATGACCATTACCCTTTTTTCAGGTCATTAATTCCACTCAATATGATATCAAACAATGTTTCCACATCACTCTCTTCCAGACAGGAAAATGCCACCCGGATATTTTTTTCCCCAATGGAAATCAAGCCGGTTCCATAATTCTCCAGAAGATGAAGCCTTAATTCTTCAGCATCCACGTCCTTAAGCCGGAGACACATGAAATATCCGGAGTTAAAGGGATAGACATCAAAGGCATCCTTAAATTTCGGGTCTTTTAAAACCGCTTTCATTTTTAATGCCCGATTTTTAAGAAGCTGGAACTTTTCTTTTTTATAGGCTTCGTAATTCTCGTCGGCCATGGATTTTAAAAGAATGGTCTGGCTTAAATGGGATGAATTGGAAATGTTTCCCCTGATACATCCGCCTGTCTTCTTTTCCAATGCTTCCAAAACATTGTCATCGTCTCCATAAACACCATAGGTAATAAAGCCGGTTCTGAATCCCCAAACATAATCTTCTTTTGTGGCACCATCAAGCTTAACCGCGACAAGGCGTTTATCTGCGCCTGCAAGTCGGGTAAATATAGATTCTTTGCTGGTTTGTTCTTCAAAGAAAAGCCCAAAGTAAGCATCGTCACAGGCGGCAACCACATGGGTCCCCTGTTGGGCTATATCGATAAGGATATCTGCTACTTTTTGAGCTTCGGATATACTCAGGGAATATCCACTCGGGTTATGGGGAAAATTTAAAACCGTGATAATTTTATCATTAACCCTTGCCTGCTCACGGACCACTTTTTCAAAAGAAGCCAGATTAAAGCGGGTCAATTGATCATCAAAAGCCTTATAATGAACAATGTGTGCATTATTTCTGACACAAAAGGTCATAGTATAATTTCCCCACATCATATCCGGTAAAATAATCACATCATTTTTGTTCACCCACATATCAGACAATATACTGACCCCGTGGGTGATACCAGACGTTACAACAGGGAGGCTGATTCTTTTATCTTTAAGAGATGGATTCTTTTTATAAAGGTCGGCCTTCCATTTGTTTCGAAGTGCAGGAATTCCGAATGATGGGGCATACGGCAGATAATTATCCGGTTCAATATCTTTAATATACTTTGTGATGGATGAAAGGCTTAATACACGGCCCCCTTCTTTGGCAATACCGATGGTCGCATTAATCTTATCTGCTTTTTGTTTGGCTTCAGCACTCTGACTCAGGATGCCTTTGGGAAAAAACAGGGCTTTCCCCATATCAGAAAGCATTTCAAAAATATGGGGATTGGATCCATTGATAATTTTGTTTAGTTCTTGTGCAATAGGATTCATAATTCACTCTTTTAAAATGGTGGATTAATAAATAAACCTTAAAATGATTCATTAAAGCATTTGAACCTAAAAAAACTCCGCAGCTTTATTAAGACGGAAACTACAGAGTTTAAATAAACTAGTATATAAAGATCATCTTCTTTTGGATGCTTTGATCGGATTAATCTTTTGTTTTTTAGTAGCTGAAGCGGTTTTAACATGGGTTGCAATATTACAATTTCCTGTTTTCCATTTTAATGATGGATCCGGAGCGGCAGTGCAATATACACCGGTTTCAAGTTCTGAAGTTCTCGCACATCCTTTGCATTCGTCAATGATGGGTAGGCAGGCGCCCTCATTGTAGCTACAGCCTTTTGCTGTCATGAATACGCAGTCATCACCTTCCCTGATAGTTGTACAAATCATAATAATAATCCTGTATCTTAATCCTGTGGTTTGAAGTTTAAACAATCTTTTAAGTACTATAAACCTTAGCCAAATATCATAGCATCAAAAAATAGTCAATATTTGAGTCGGATTTCTCTATAATTTTTTTATATTAAAAAAGAACTGAATATTGTATATAAATATCAATTATTCAAACCGTTCAATAAATTAAAGTATAAGATGGAATTCGATTATGATAATAGAAAAAGCAAAAGAAGTATTGAAGATAGAAGCGGACAGTATTTTGAAATTGACACAGAATATTAACGAGTCTTTTGAAGCGCTTGTTAACACCATATGCAGTTCTACCGGACGGGTGGTCATATCCGGAATAGGGAAATCAGGTCTTATCGGCAAAAAAATTGTTGCCACCCTTATCAGCACCGGAACAAATTCAATGTTTTTACATCCGGTTGAAGCCGTTCATGGCGATCTGGGAATGGTGAGCAAAGATGACGTGTTTATTGCTATTTCCAACAGCGGAGAGACACAAGAACTCAACCAATTGCTTCCTGTAATCAAAGATATTGGATGTAAGCTCGCCGGATTTACAGGAAAAATCGATTCCACCATGGCAAAATTTTGTGATATTATTATTAATACGGGGGTTGAAAAAGAGGCCTGCCCCTTTAATATGGCACCGACTTCCAGCACGACGGCCCAGCTTGCCATGGGCGACGCCCTGGCGGTTGTTTTGATCACCATGAAAAAATTTAAAAAAAGTGATTTTATGAAATCCCATCCAGGAGGCATGCTGGGACAACGCCTTTCCTGTAGAGTGGGTGAAATCATGTTTAAAGCCTCCACTGCACCATGGGTATTGGCGGGGTCTTCCATGGGATCTGCTCTGGAACAAATGGATAAATTCAAGTTAGGGGCTGTGATTGTTCTGGATAAAGAAAAAAAACTTAAAGGGATTATCACAGACGGCGATATCAGGCACTGCATATCCAAGAATCAATCCCATTTAAATACCCAATCAGTTGATACGGTCATGAGTGAAAACCCCCGCACCTTAACCGCCCAATCTTTTTTATATGATGCGTTAAATCTTATGGAGAAATATCAGATTACAGTACTTCCCATAGTTGATAACCATAACAGGCTTGACGGACTTTTACATTTACATGATATTCTTGGGAAAGGGTCTTTTCAATTTAACGGGGGAAGACAATGAAAACCCAAAAATTAAACACCCATATCCCCACTCTTGGTGAAGCGAAAATCATTTCTCCCCTTAAACACCACACAAAATCGGGAGAACCTGTAAAAAGATTTGTTTCAGATGAAGCAAGGATAATTGTTGATGTTCAAATGAATCGTTTGACAGCAGATCGAAAAAAAAAAGAAGAAATTATCAGTTTTGATCCGGCAGGTCCAAGAGAAAAAATATATTTTGATCCGAGCAAACTGAACTGTGCCATTGTAACCTGTGGTGGATTATGCCCCGGATTGAACGATATTATTCGGTCCATGGTGTTGGAACTTCACCATATCTATAATGTCAAGACCATTTATGGAATCCGGCATGGTCTTCAAGGATTTATACCTGATTTTGAACACGATGTAATGGATCTAAACCCTGATTCTGTCTCAGGAATCCAGAATACAGGGGGATCCATTTTAGGCTCCTCAAGAGGAACCCAGAATATCAGCATGATTGTTGATTGTCTTGAAAGAATGAATATTGGTATTTTGTTCCTGGTGGGAGGAGACGGAACATTAATGGCATCAAAAAAAATAGCGGATAACATCGAAAAACGACAGTTAAACATATCGATTGTCGCCATCCCCAAAACCATTGATAATGATATTTATCTGGTATCCCGGTCCTTTGGGTTTGATACGGCGGTAGATGTTGCAACGCTTGCCATAAAAGGGGCTCACAATGAAGCCGAAGCATATCCCAATGGCATCGGCTTGATAAAGCTTATGGGCAGGCATTCCGGGTTCCTGGCTGCTACTGCCGCACTGGCACAGCAGGATGCCAATTTTGTTCTCATTCCTGAGGTTGATATTTCTCTGTATGGGAAAACCGGATTTTTACAGGCCCTTGAAAACAGAATTATTCATCGAAAGCACGCGGTTATTATTGTGGCTGAGGGCGCTGGTCAAACTCTTTTTGATGATCAGAAAAAAGAGTTTGACCCTTCCGGGAATGTTGTCCTACAGGATATTGGTCTTTTCCTTAAAGATAAAATTTTCCAATGGTTTAAGGAAAAAGATATTCCCATTACGTTAAAGTACATTGATCCAAGTTATATTATCAGAAGTCTTCCGGCCAATGCCAATGACAGTGTGTTTTGCGGTTTTCTTGGCCGTGATGCCGTTCACGCCGGAATGGCAGGTAAAACGAAATTACTGATCAGTCTTTGGAACAATCATTACGTTCATGTCCCCATAGATGCCTCAGCCGGAAAGAGGAAAAATATGGCTCCCCACGGAAGACTTTGGCAGTCCGTACTGGAAGCAACTGGCCAGGATGCTTTTTTTACCGATTGATTTCAACAAATTCCCCTTTCTTAATCGTCATAAGAAAAAGTTTTCTGTGAGCAATCCCGTCCTTGTCGAAAATGGTATTACCGGTCACCCCTTCAAAAATACGTTTACCCTGGAGGGCATCCTTTAACGTTTGCCTGGAATCAATCGTTTCATCCATGGCCGTTAAAAAAAGCATGGAAGCTGTATCATAAGATATGGCTTCTAAAAATTGGGGCTTTGTATTAAACAGGGGTTTAAAATTTTTTAGAAACCCGACGATAGCAGGATTTTGGCTGTTATCAAAAAATCCGTCAGTAATGATGGCATTCTTGTTATATCCCTTTGCTTCTTTCAAAAGGCTTTTATGATGCCACAAGTTTGTTCCGATAAGATACATGCCCCTGGCATCATTAAATGCAAGTTGTGGTAGTATCAAATTTATTTTGGAAGGAGAATCGGGAATAAACAATGCTTCAAAATCAATTTGAATTTTTTCTTCCTCTTCCTCTTTTCCTTGCCGGGCTTCTGATTCTATAGCAATTTGGACTAAATCGACAGGTTGATCTTCATAACGTCCCGCACTATTTTCAGGCTCATCAATCTCAGATTTCAGGAAATCAGGAACCGGAAAAAATTGTCCGGTAAGTTTTTGTATCGGCTCAGTAAAATCTGTTTTCTTTCCATCATAAGACTCGACACCCACAACTTCTCCATCATATTTATCCACGATATCCCAGAAAAGTTTCATATATTTCTTACCATACTTTTCGTTAGGGTAAAGAATCGCCACCTTTTTTATACCTAGTTTTAAAAACAAATAGGCACCAAGGGTTTGAACCTGCATTTCAGGCGTAATAAAATTTGCAAACAGATAATCTCCCTGCAAAGGGAAATCACTCTTTTGAGTTAAAGCAATCATGGGTATTTGTAAGGTTTCAGCTTCCCGGCCCGCCTGACCGACAGCTAATAAAGGTCCGATGATTCCGGCAACATTTTTTTGATGTAATTGTCTGACACCTTCAACAGCCATATCCGGGTTTGCCTGGGTATCGTGGATGATGAGTTTGAATTGGCGATTATATTTTTTTGATAGCTCCTGTATGGCCAATTGAATCCCGGATAATGCCCGCTGTCCAAAAATGGCATATTTCCCTGTCAATGGTAATAGACATCCAATCGTATCTCTGTTGAAAAGTGATTTTTTGATGACATCCACAAGATCGGCTGCATCTGAATAATAAGGGTGGTCAGGATATTCAAATAAAAATGTTTCCAGTATTTCTTTGGATTTAACCGCATTGTTTTCCAACGCATAATTCAACCCAAGCCAATATAACAACAAGGACCTTGGAATATGAATATTTTTTATATCAATAAATTTCTCTATATCGTTTGTCGGTGTTTTCATCAGAACCGATTCAATGCGCAAAATAAGGAGGGGCTTTTCATCCTCACTCGCCTGAGAAAGCGCCTGATTATAAACAAATAAAGCATCCTGGTAATTCTCCAGCAAAGAAAATTTTTCTGCTTCACTAGATAAAATTTCAATAATTGAAATCTTTGGCTGCTCGTCTTCAATTTCTTCTTTTGCCTGTTCGGTCACCTCTTCAGGGATAGGAATCGTGTCTTTTTCCGAGGGGTGTTTTACCGGTAGCTGTGTACATGCGGATAACCATAAAATTATAATGCAAATGATCAGGTTTCTAAAGTATAAAAGATGTGGATATTCAAATTTCATTGCGTTTGATACTTATTTTGTTTGTCGTTTTTATGGTTATTCCATACTGTTTCGAACATGGACTATATGTAAAATAAAAAACTATGTCAAAAACTCTTTTATCAGCTTTTCAGCCAAATCGAACTGAGACGGCTGAAACCAGATGATCTCTTTATCCTTACGAAACCATGTAAATTGCCGTTTGGCATATCTTCTTGTATCCCGTTTTAACAGTCGAACGGCTTCTTCCCAACTCACTTTATTTTCAATGAACATACCCATATGTTTATACCCAATAGACTGCATGGGTTTTAAATCAAACGAATATCCATTTTCAACCAGAGTGGTTACTTCGTTGAGCAGCCCTTGATTCAACATGACATCCACTCGTTTGTTAATGCGGTCATATAGTTTTTCCCTGTCCATGGTGAGTCCTATCTTCATACTATTGTACCTCAAATCATCAAAGTCATGGTTTTTTTGCCGGTCAGAGATTCTCTGGCCGGTGGTTTGATAAACTTCTAATGCCCTGATCACCCTGAAGGAATCATTCGGGTGTATTTTCTGGGCAGATTTTGGGTCACATTTTTCAAGTTTTTGATAAAGATTCAGGCTACCCGCTTCTCCAAGATCCCGGGTCAATTGAGACAGTGTTTTTTCACAGATAGGCTCTGATCGGAATAACCCATATAAAAGTGCCTTGATGTATAATCCTGTACCCCCTGTTATAATGGGAATTTTTCCCCGGGTAGTCATATCTTCAATGGATTTATCTGCAGCCTTAACGTATTGGCCAGCATCAAAATCATCTTTAGGATCAAGAAAATCTACCAGATGATGTGGTATCTGGCTTAATTCTTCGGGTTCTGGCTTGGCAGTACCAATATTCATATGCTTGTAAATCTGCATTGAATCCGCACCAATGATTTCTCCGTTAAACCGCCGGGCAACAGAGATAGCAAATGTTGTTTTACCAATCCCGGTGGGCCCACAAATAATAATAATTTTCTTCATAAATAATGTTTATATTTATTCGATAATTGTTGACAAGCCTTGACTGATAGCTCTATAACTCATTTTGTATTATTTGAAAACAGATTTTATATTTAATTAATTTTAAAATCATATATATTTTGAGGATTTAGGAGAACTGGTTTATGGCTTTCGATCTTTTTTTTAATTCATCGCTTATATTACTTGCTATTGGGATGCTGTTTAAACTTATCCAATGGTTTTCATATAAAATCGGGATTCAAGCCCAAAATTCCACTTTTACCGAAAGATTGGTTTCAAGCTTAAAAGCAATCTTTGGCATTATTTTCAGTTCCAAAATTATAATTGTATTGAAAATATTCATTCTTGATGTGCTTTTTCAACATAAAATTCTAAAACAGGATGGGTTGCGCTGGGTAATGCATATGCTGATATTCTGGGGGTTTATGCTGCTGTTCTTTATGCATGCTCTGGAATCTGTTGTATCCGAATCAATTTTTTCTTATTATTATTCAACGGTTAATCCCTATATGTTTTTGCGAGATTTTTTCGGGTTTATGGTTTTGATTGGCCTTGCTATTGCCATTTTCCGCCGCTTTTTTATGAAAATTCATAGACTGACAACGAATAAAATGGATGTTTATGCCATTTTTATTGTTGCAGCCATTGTCCTGTCTGGCGTCTTTTTAGAAGGTGCAAAAATTATTTCTTTTACCGATTTTAGAAACATGGAAAAAGAATTTGCAGCTTTAGATTATAAAGAAGATATCCTTGCCTTAGAAGCCTATTGGGTAAAACATTATGGCCTTGTCTCTCCAAATATTACCGGTCACATATCAGAAGAAATACTGGCAGCCGGTGAAGAAATTCATACAGAAAGTTGTGTTGACTGCCACACAAGACCTCAATCTGCATTTGCCGGATATACGGTATCCAAAATAATGAAACCCATCGGGGGGCTGCTGGATCGTATGGGAGCGGTTACCTTTTTATATTACTTTCATATTCTTGCCTGTTTTATTGGTCTTGCTCTTTTGCCCTTTACTAAAATGCTGCATATTATCACCACACCCATCAGTTTAATCACCAATGCAATTATGCAGAGAGATACATCCAATCCTTTGAATATTGCTACGCGTCAGCTGATTGAACTTGATGCATGCGTTCATTGTAACACCTGCAGCAAAACATGCTCAGCAGGCCCAGCCTGTGATGTTAAAAACAACATGAACATTCTGCCTTCCGAAAGGATGCTCTCTTTGCGGCAGTATTTTAAAACCAAAGACCTTAGTTCACCACAATTTATGGCAATTCAGGAAGGTATTTATCTTTGTTCAAATTGTGACCGGTGTACTGTAGTGTGTCCGGCCGGAATAAACCTTAAAGAACTCTGGTATGATGTCAGGGAGGAATTCATCAGATCCGGTGCAGTGATCACACCTCTGGTATTATCGCCTTTTTCCTATAACCGCACCTACAATCGGGACGATTTCGGTGCCACGCTTTCTGATATGCCAGCCAGACATGCCAAAGGCATTATCGCTTCCAAATACAAGAAAAAAAGCCATGCAAACGATGTCCTGTCTTTGACAGAAAAAGGCCCCGCACTTCAGGAAAGTACCTTTTCGTATTGTTTTTCATGTGAAAACTGTACCAATGTCTGTCCGGTGGTCATAAACTATGAAAAACCCGAACAGGTGCTTGATCTGCTTCCTCATCAGATAATGAGGTCATTAGGTCTTGGACTTGAAGAACTTGCGCTTGGGTCGAATATGCTGTGGGATTGTGTGACCTGCTATCAGTGCCAGGAGCATTGTCCCCAGAACGTTAAAATAACTGATATCTTTTATGAACTTAAAAACAAGGTGTCAAAAGATTGTTTTTATTCTACAAAAAGTGATGAGATCATATAAATACATGAAACTTGTTAAAATATTTTCACCATTTCAATGGTACTATAATGGAAAAATAATATGAAAAAATTTGCATTATTTATCGGATGTAACATACCGGCAAAAGTTCAACAATACGAAATTTCAGCAAGGGCGGTGCTGAAAAAATTAAATATTGATATCGTTGATATAAAAGAATTCAATTGTTGCGGCTATCCCATGAAAAATACAGATCAAACCGCATGGATCCTGTCATCAGCCAGAAATATTGCTTTGGCTGAAAATGCGGGGAAAGACATACTGACTCTTTGCCAATGTTGTTTTGGAAGCCTTAAAAAAGCCAATGCAATTTTAAAAGAAGATAATGGGCTAAAAGTAAAGATTAATGAAATCCTTGGCAAAGAAGGCCTCAAATATCAAGGAATTTCCTCGATATCACATTATTTGTCTGTACTGCACGATGATATTACAATTGATGAATTAAACAAAAAAATAATTGATCAATATAAAGATCTTAATATCGCCACTCATTACGGGTGTCATGCCCTTCGGCCATCTGACATTATGAAATTTGATGATCCGGCATCACCATCGCTTTTCGACAACCTTGTCAAAGTTACAGGGGCAAAAAGTATTGAGTGGGCATCCAAACTGGACTGTTGCGGAGCACCGGTACTTGGGATTAATGACAGCTTGTCCTATGACCTTACTGAAAAAAAATTATCTAACGCCCAAAAAGCAGGGGCTGATTTTATTTGTGTGGCCTGCCCTTGGTGTTATATGCAATTTGATAAAATTCAGGATCAAATTGTTTCAAAAAGAAACAAAGAATACACCCTGCCTTCAATCTTATATACACAGCTTTTAGGACTTCGTCTGGGTATTGGAAAAGAAGATTTGGGAATTGACGGCCAGACTGATGAAGGTTTGAATCAAGCTTATTCAAAACTTTTTGACACTAAAGAAAAAAAAGTGAAGAAAAAAAGAAAAAAGAAAAATACAATTAAAAAACCGGTTGCAAAAAAAGAGTCCCAAACTGTTAAATAAAAATTTGTTATAAAAAAAAGATTAAAGTCAGGTTGTTTATAGGAGAAAAAATGTCACCGAAAAAAACAGGTTCGATAATGGTCGTTGGAGGGGGGATTTCCGGTATGCAGGCAGCTCTTGATGCGGCTGATTCCGGATATTATGTCTATCTTGTCGAAAAGTCACCTTCCATTGGCGGGATTATGGCTCAATTGGACAAGACATTTCCCACCAATGATTGTGCCATGTGAATTATTTCACCCAAACTGGTCGAGGTCGGCCGGCATATAAATATTGAACTTCTAACTTTATCTGAAGTCAAACATATCTCTGGTGAAGCAGGTAATTTTAAAATAGATGTTGTTCAACATCCAAGATTTGTTGATATGGATAAATGTATTGCCTGTGGTTTGTGCGCTGAGAAATGTCCCAAAAAAGTTGATAATGAATATGATGAGGCGCTTGGAAAAAGAAAAGCAATCTATGTAAAATATGCTCAGGCAGTCCCTTTAAAATATTCAATTGATGCAAAAAACTGCATTTTTCTTACCATGGGAAAATGTGGGAAATGTGCAGAAGTATGCCCTACCGGCGCTATCAATTATGAGGATCAGCAAAAGGACATAACCTTGAATGTGGGGTCTGTCATTATTTCTTCGGGCTGCAAACCCTATGATCCGGGAAAACATGATGTTTACGGATATACAAAATCTAAAAATATTGTAACGAGCCTTGAGTTTGAACGAATTCTTTCTTCAGCCGGACCGTATGAAGGACATCTGGTAAGGCCTTCTGATAAAAAAGAGCCTAAAAAAATAGCCTGGCTGCAATGCATCGGTTCCAGAGACAATCATCTGGGTGCCAATGGATATTGTTCTTCTGTCTGCTGTACCTATGCCGTTAAAGAAGCTATGCTTGCCAAGGAACATAGTCATGATCCTTTGGATACGGCTATTTTCTATATGGATATCAGGACCCATGGTAAAGATTATGAACATTTCTATAATAGAGGTAAAGACGAGTCCGGCATAAGATTTGTTAAATCCAAAATTACTAATATTGTTCCTGATTCTGAAACAGGTCTACAACTTATTAATTACATAGATGAAACAGGCACCAGACAAGAAGAAGCCTTTGATATCGTCGTATTATCTGTTGGACTGTGTATTGGTGAGGAAGCGGTTCAACTGGCAGACAAAATGAATATCAGCCTTGATCACTATAATTTTGTTACGACCAATAGTTTTGAACCGGTTAAAACATCAAAACCCGGCGTTTTCATCTGTGGTGCGTTTGAAGCACCAAAAGATATCCCCTCTTCTGTTATTGAATCCAGTGCTGCGGCCGGGATGGCAGGCATCAACCTTATGGAATCACGGTGGACGCTGACAAAAACCAAAGAAATTCCTGAAGAAATTAATATAACGGGAGAAGCACCAAGAATCGGTGTCTTTGTTTGCCGATGTGGAACCAATATCGCCGGTGTTGTTGATGTCCCTTCTGTTGTTGAAATGGCTAAAAAACTACCTTATGTTGAGTATGCAGATGAAAATATGTTTTCCTGCTCCCAGGATACTCAGGATGCCATTACAAATATTATAAAAGAAAAAAAATTAAACCGGGTGGTTATCGCCGCGTGTACCCCCAAAACCCATGAAGGTCTATTCCAGGAAACATTAACCAATGCAGGTATCAATAAATATCTGTTTGACATGGCCAATATCCGGAACCAGTGTTCATGGATCCATGCCAAAGAGCCTGAAAAAGCGACTCAAAAGGCCAAAGACCTGGTCAGAATGATCACTGCAAAAGTTGCATTGCACGAATCCTTAACAGAGCCCACCCTTGAGATTGACCAGTCAGGATTGGTTATCGGTGGGGGTGTTGCAGGAATTATGGCTGCAAAAACACTTGCCAATCAGGGATATCATACCCATCTCATTGAAAAAGAGGCCGTGCTTGGCGGTCAGGCAAACAAGCTTTATCAAACCTGGCAGGGGGAAGACATTCAAACCCATCTGGCCGAAATGATAAAATCAATTGAAGAAGACAAATTAATTGATATTCATTTAAATACTGACATAACCAATGTAGATGGCTTTGTTGGAAATTTTGAAACCCATATCAACAAAAATGGTACAGCAGACACATTGAAGCATGGTATTACCATAATCGCCACGGGTGCTTCCGAATTAAAACCCGAAACCCACCTTTACGGAGAAGATGACCGGGTTATCACCGGGCTTGAACTAGATCAAAAACTTATTCATCATGACGAGACCCTGAAATCCACAAATACAGCCGTCTTTATCCAGTGTGTGGGATCAAGGATACCGGAACGTCCCTATTGTTCAAAGGTTTGCTGCACTCAATCCATCAGAAATGCCTTAAAATTAAAATCAATAAATCCTGAAATGAATGTATTTATATTATATCGGGATATGCGCTCCTTTGGATTAAGGGAAGATCTTTATACGGAAGCGCGCACTAAAGGCGTACAATTTATTAAATTTGATTTTGAAAAAGAATTTAAAGTAACTGTCAATAAAGATCAACTGCAGGTTCTTTTCTCTGATACGTCCCTTAGAAGAAAAATGGAAATAAAGAGTGATCTGATTGTCCTGGCATCTTCCATTGTTCCTGAAAAGAAAAATAAACTTGCCGCTATGTATAAAATTGCCCAAAACGCTGACGGTTTTTTCATGGAAGCCCATGCAAAACTCAAACCGGTTGACTGTGCAACAGATGGGGTATTCCTCTGCGGTCTTTCCCATGCACCTAAACCCATTGACGAATCAATCTCCCAGGCCATGGCTGCTGCTACAAGGGCGGTTACACTTCTTGCCAAAAAGAAGATGAACATGGACGGGACTGTCGCTTGGGTGGATCAGGAAAAATGCAGCTCCTGCGGCGTCTGTGTATCCATTTGTCCTTTTTCTGCCCCATCTTTTACAGCAGAAGGAAGATATGAGGGTAAGGCTGAAATAAATCCTGTTCTCTGCAAAGGATGCGGATTATGCGTGGCTTCCTGTAGATCAGGCGCCTTACATCTTAAAGGATTTGATACCCATCAGATATTTGCCCAGATATCTGCCTTAGATGAATTTGAATCCAGCAATGGCGGCCAAACAGATGATGAACCCAAAACAGACAAAGAAAACGAAAAAGATGCAGCCACTGCTGCTGTATAAGGAGATATAAAGAATGAGTGACAAAAAATTAAAAATAATCAGTTTCCTCTGCAACTGGTGCAGTTATGGTGCTGCAGATCTTGCCGGTGTCAGCAGGATGCAGTATCCAGCGGATATTCGTATTGTTCGAATTCCCTGCACCGGAAGAATGAGTCCTAAATTTATTCTTTCCGCTTTCAGAGAAGGAGCTGACGCTGTATGGGTATCCGGCTGACATCCGGGTGAATGTCATTACCTGGATGGTAATTATTATGCCAGAAGAAAATTTGCGCTTGCCGGAAATCTTCTTGAACATATGGGGATAGAAAAAGAAAGACTTCATTTCTCCTGGATATCTTCTGCTGAAGCAACCAAATTTGTGGATGTTGTGAAAGAAGTGACCCGGATCGTTGAAACAGTCGGACCCAATCATAAACTTGTTAAAAAAATATCAGCCTAGGGATAAGCTACATGGACAGTTATACAACAAAAATCAGAGAACTTTCTGCCCGTCTGTTAAAAGATGAAAAAGTCGATTTCATCATTGGTTTCAAGCAAGGGACGATACCCATGGCCGCAAGTCCGCATATTGCAAGAACCCCTGAACAGGCAGAACAATTCATATGGGACAACAATTGCCGGCTTAATCTTGCCAACTATCTTACCGACCGAAAGGAAAAGATAGGCATTATCGCCAAAGGGTGTGATTCCAGAAATATTGTTACCCATATTATTGAAAATAAAATCAAGCGGGAACAGATTCATATTATTGGCGTCCCCTGTCAGGGCATGATTGATAAGACAAAAACTTCTTCTCTGTTTGATGAAGAAATTACCGAGTATTCAGAAACAGATGATAGTATTACCCTTAAAACGCTATCTGGTGAAAAAAATATACCTAAAAATGAGGTTCTGAATTCAAACTGCACAACCTGCACCCACAGGAATCCTGTGATTTATGATGAGCTGGTTGCTGATCTTGTGGAAGAACAAATCATCGATGATTTATTTCCCGATGTCCGCAGGATTGAGGAAATGACAGCAGATGAAAAATGGAATCATTTTGAAGACCTGTTAAAGAACTGTATCCGGTGTTATGCCTGTAGGAATGCATGCCCTTTATGCTATTGCCCGACATGCTTTGTTGATGAATCCGGCCCCCAATGGGTGGGGAAAGGTCAGGATACTACGGATGTAAGAACATTCCATTATTTAAGAGCGTATCACTGTGCCGGTAGATGCACAGACTGTGGTGCATGTGTTGAAGCCTGCCCCATGGATATAAATGTCAGAGACTTTACAAGAAAATTGAACAAAGACTCATTAGAGATCTATGGATGGGAGGCAGGCTTAGATGAAACCAACCGCCCGCCGCTGGACGTATACAGCCCGGAAGATCCCAATGATTTTATCAAGTAAATAAAAAGGGCATACAATGAAATTTATAACAATTGATAAAAAAGACTGGGCCAACGGCATTGAAAAATCCAGGGGAATCTATCAACTTTTTGGTCCGGTTAAAGATAAAAACGAATTCTTTATCAAGCACCTTGAAAAAGATACGCTGCCGGCCATGGAGTATGATAATTCTGTAATGTCTGCAAAATCTATTATTTTCCCACAGACTGAAAAAATGCTTACCGCTACTCTGGATGAATCACAAGAAGATCATCATATCATGAAAAAAATAGAGACCGATGACACACCACGAGCGGTTATAGGAATCCGACCCTATGACGCAAAGGCGATGAAGCTGCTCAAACTCAATTTTGATACGGATGACTATCGTGATCCTTACTGGTGTGATGCTTATGAAGCAACAACTTTTGTGGGGTTGGGCATCAACAAACCAGGGCCTTTTGATTTTTCCACCTCTACCGGAACAGGCCCCTTTTGTGACGATGGTCTGGATGTTCTTCTGGCCGATCTTGATGACAAATATCTGGCAAAAGTTCTGACGGATAAAGGGGCTGCCTTTGTAGGTGCCTGCGGGTTTGATACGGTTGCCGATGAGAAAGAAAGCCTGGCTCTTTTTGATATTTTAAGAAAAGAGGCTGAAAAAAATATTGCTTCGCATATTGAAACAGATAAATTAAAAGAAAAGACCGTCCTTGAACTTCATGAAGCACCGTTCTGGGATGATCTTTCATTTTCCTGTATTAATTGCGGAACCTGTACATACGTATGCCCGACCTGCTGGTGCTTCGATATTCAAGATGAGGTCAAACAAAAGGAATCCGTCCGGCTTCGGATTTGGGATACCTGCATGTCACCGTTGTTTACCCGGCATGCCACAGGTCATAATCCAAGGGCCTCAAAAACCCAGAGAGTGAGACAAAGGTTTATGCATAAATTGAAATACTTTCTTGATAAATATGATCAGGGGATCATGTGTGTCGGATGCGGCAGATGCGTTAAAAGCTGTCCGGTTAATATCGACATCCGTGAAGTGTGCAACATAATGAACTCATACGAAAAACAAGCTTAGCGAACAAAGGAGAAAACATGGAAAATCCCTATCTGCCGTATCCGGTTCGCATTGATGATATTGAAATTGCAACTGAAGATAAATCTTTGAAAACATTTAAATTTGTTTTTCTAAACAAGGAAGATGAAGAAAAATTTTCATATCAGGCCGGACAGTTTGCAGAATTATCTATTCCGGGTGTTGGAGAAATTCCTATTGGAATTGCATCCTCCCCTGTTGAAAAAGGATTCGTCAAGTTTACCGTATTCAGGACGGGTGTCGTCACATCTCATCTTCATAACATGAAGGTGGGAGATATTATGGGAATCAGGGGGCCTTTGGGTAATTGGTATCCCTGGGATAAACTGGAGAATAAAAACGTTGTTATTATTGGCGGCGGATTTGCATTTACCACATTAAGATCCTCCATTATCTATATGCTTGATCCCGCCAACAGGAATAAATTTAAAAATATTGATGTGGTTTACGGTGCCAGGTCCCCCGGTATGCTGCTCTACAGAGAAGAGCTCTTTGAATGGGAAAAACGAGAGGATATCAATATGCATATTACGGTTGATGGGACCGATGATCCAAATTGGAAATACCATACAGGCTTTGTTCCCACTATTGTTGAACAGAATGCCCCAAAGGCCGATGAAGACACATATGCCATTATCTGTGGCCCTCCGATTATGATTAAATTTACCCAACCGGCCTTAACTCAGCTTGGATATAAGGAACACCAAATTATCATGTCACTTGAAAATAGAATGAAATGCGGAATCGGCATGTGCGGCAGATGCAATATCGGAAAAGAACTTGTTTGTAAAGACGGGCCAGTCTTTACTCTTGAACAAATTAACCAAACTCCGAAAGAATATTAAATTGGATTTATTTTATATTGACAAGTAACCATTGCTTAAGATATGTTTAGTGGTCAATTATTGAAACTAAGACAGTAAGTCTTAAAATGATAGTAAAAAAACTTTTTATTGGAGGAAATTTTAAATGGCAACAATTGAGTTTAACGGAAAGAATTTCGAAATAGATGAGGACGGGTTTCTTCTTGATTACAATACTTATTCTACTGATTGGGTTGATTATGTCAAAGGTCAGGAAGGTATTGAAGAGCTTACTGATGAACACTGGACACTTGTAAAAGTTCTCCAGGATTATTATGAAAAAAATGGTATCGCTCCAATGGTTCGTGTTCTTTCCAAACTGACCAAGTTTAAACTAAAACACATCTATGAGCTTTTTCCCTCAGGACCTGGAAAAGGGGCATGTAAAATGGCTGGTCTTCCAAAACCAACCGGATGTGTATAAAAAAAATAGTACTCGATATTTTTGATTAGTTTTTAAAGGCTCTGCATTATAAGTGCAGAGCCTTTATTATTTTTGTTCAAGGAGTTAAGGCATGCCGGTAATTAATGATAAAAACCGAGAAATTCTTAATACCATCCAGGTTGATTTTCCTATTGATCCCAGACCCTATAAAATTCTTGCTCAAAAATTGGATCTTTCAGAAGATGAGTTGATCAACCGGATCAACCAGATGAAGAAAGACATGCTGATCCGGCGTATTGGGGGAAATTTCAGTCCTGACAAACTTGGATACCATTCAACCCTTTGTGCAGCCAAAGTACCTGAAGATAAAATAAAGCTGTTTACAAAAACGATAAATGCCTATTCGGAGGTAACGCACAATTATAAACGGGATCACGAATTTAATGTCTGGTTTACATTTATTGCCCCTTCCGTTGAACTTATAAAAATCAGTCTTGAAGAAATATCCAAAGCGACCGATGTCGAAACCATACTGAACCTTCCGGCAACAAAAGTTTTTAAAATAAGCGCCAATTTTAAATTATGAAAATGATCAAAGCCGCTCTTGTCGTTCAAAATTGCATTGCTGGAAATTTTGAAAAAAACCTTGGGTCCAGCCTTCAGTTTATCTCTTCAGCCAGCGAAAAGAATGCCAAAATTATTATTTTTCCAGAAATGAACCTGACGGGTTATGTTGCAGGCCCTGATATAACAAGTATTTGTAAACCCATAAATAAAGATATGGTAGATCTGTTTTCAAATAAGGCCAAAGATTTGAAAATGACGATACTTGTTGGCATGGCAGAGAAAATCCCCGGGGGGAAAATATATGCATCACACATGGTGTTTAACCCTGGCGGATCATTTGAGATATATAGAAAAATTCATACCGCCCCTTTTGAAAAAAAATATTTTACCCCAGGAAATAAACTACCGATTTTTAAATTACACGGATTTAAGTTTGGCGTCCAACTTTGCTATGATGCACATTTTCCGGAGCTGTCACTGGCCATGGCCTTAAAACAAGCTGATGTAATCTTCATTCCCCATGCATCCCCCAGAGGCAGTTCACAGGAAAAATACGACTCCTGGATTCGGCATCTAAGAGCCAGGGCATTTGATAACGGACTTTATATTGCCGCCTGCAATCAAACCGGTGATAATTCCAAAGGGCTTTTGTTCCCGGGAATAAGCGTATTCATCGGCCCGGATGGGAATGTCATCTACAAATCAATCGATGAAACCGAAGGCATTCATATGATCACTATAGAAAAAGCCGTATTAGACCAAGTCAGATCCCATAAAATGAAATATTTTCTGCCTAATCGGCGCGATGATCTGTTCAAAATCTAAATTTTACTTGTACCTTAAGGCTATTCTTTTACTTTTTCTTTACGCGTTTGTATATAAGCATTTCTTATGGCGATATAAGGATCTAAGGCTGATTCCTTTAAGGCTTCATAATCACCCAGACGAAACGAAGTGGCATTGATTGAATCATAGGTTTTAATTCCGGTCGAAAGCTCCCAGGGCTCTACATAATTGACGGGTCTTAAGAAATAATCGCCGACAAGCCCTATCGTATCTCTGAGTGTTGACGGACCTAATATGGGAAGTACCAAATAAAATCCATTGCCGATAGAATAGGAACCAAGCGTCTGTCCCAGGTCTTCATTGGATGTGTAAAGGCCAAATTCATTTTGAGCTACCTGGCCAAACCCCAGGATACCAATAGTTGAATTGATTAAAAAAATTTCAATTTCAGTTCCGGCATCCATTAGTTTCCCTTGTAAAAGGGTGTTTATAAACCGAACAGGGAAAAGAAGATTATGGAAAAAATTGTTCATCCCTTTGCGTACCGGGGTAGGTGTAATCGCTTTATAGCCTGTGGCAATGGGTTTGATCGCTGCAAAATAAAGAAAATCATTAAAAGAATACATCGCATAGTTAAAATAATAGATTGGATCAGCAATGGATTGAGATTCTATGATATCATCATAATCCTCAAAAAAGTTTTTATCCAGTTCGTCTGAGACAGGCACTATAGTATGGCTGTCCTGAGCAAAAACAGTCGGGTTCAGGATAAAAACAGATAAAACGATTACCAAAACTGAAAAGCAATATTTTTTCCCCATTATTGTCTATTTCCTTTTAGCCCTATATGACTAATGAGTAGTGAGGCATAAATTAGCAGTTTAGCCCTCATTTTATATAATGACTATTTGTTGTCTTTATTAAAGATAAATTTTCTAACAAGAGATTCAATATCAAGTGATGACTCGGTAAGAAGTATTTCCTCTCCCGGTTCAAGTATAATATCGGAACCTCCCGGTAAAATATCAATGTATTTTTGTCCAATTATACCAGACGTTTTAACGGATGCAATGATATCTTCGGAAAGTTCGATGTTTTTATCAATACGAAAATCTATTTTTGCAAGGAGTCTTTCTTTGTCAATACTGACGTTTGAAACGACTCCTATTTCAACTCCGGCCATTTCAACTCTGGCGCCTGTTTTAAGCCCGGAAACAGAAGTAAAAAACGCATGGAGCGGATATCGTTTATCCCTCATAAAATTTATTTCACCAAGGACAGCAAATAGATATCCGGTACACAATAATCCAATAATGACAAAAAGTCCTACATAAAATTCTATTTTCCGTTTATTCATGTGTTTCCTTTTTAACTATTTCTTCAATCTAACTTATTTTAGAGGTCTTCTCCCTTGATAAAGGCATTTAAAATTTTGCTATGTGAATCAAGGATCTCTTTTTTAGAGCCCTCAAACTGAATAATGCCGGCATCCAATAGAGCAATTCGCTGGGCAAGATTAAAAATTTCAGGGATATCATGACTCACAATTACAGCCGTAAATTCAAATTTTTCCTGGTATTCCTGAATCATTGAATGTACATTTTTCTTTCTTACCGGATCAAGACCGGTTGTGGGTTCATCAAAGAGAACAATCTTAGGATCCGTCACAAGAGCCCTGGCAAGAGCAACCCTTTTTTGCATACCACCGGAAAGCTGGGCTGGAAATTTTTCTTCTGCACCACTTAAGCCCAATTGTTCTATACGCATGAAAACTTTTTCTTTTATTTTCTCTTTAGGAAAATTTGAATTTTCGACTAGTGGTAATGCAATATTATCATATATGTCCATAAAATCGAATAAGGCATTCCCCTGAAACATATAGCTCAATTCTTTTTGAAAAGAATTTCTTTCTTCTACTGATAAATGATGAAACGGAATTCCTTTAATAAGTATCTGTCCTGAATCCTGCCGGACAAGACCGATAATATGTTTTAACAGCACGGATTTGCCGGTACCGCTTTTTCCGATGATGACCAGAATCTCGTCTTTATAAATCGATAAATTGAGACCTTTTAAAATAAGATCGGTTCCAAAACTTTTCGTAACATCTATAAATTGTATGAGAGGGACATCCATATTTTAAACCAGAAAAAAGGTGATGATGTAATCAAAAATAAAGACGGAAACACAGGATTGAACAACTGCATTTGTCGTCGACAAACTAACACTTCTGGCCCCAAAACCACTGGTTAAATGCGTATAAAACCCTCTGTAACAGCAAATTGTAGTGGTAACAACAGCAAAAGCAAATGCCTTGTAAAACCCCCCGCTAATGTCCTGTATTTGAATGCTTTTAATAACCGTATCCATGTAAACATAGCGATTGATATCCAACATGATGGAACCGGAAATAAATCCACCAAAAATACCAACCATATTAAAAAGTGCGGTCAACAATGGAAAACTGATAAGAGAGGCAATAATCCGTGGTGTAAATAAAAATCTGACAGGATTTATATGCATGGTTTTAAGGGCATCAATTTGTTCTGAAATTCTCATAACACCAATTTCTGCCGCCATAGCCGACCCTGCCCGTGCCGTAACCATAATCGCTGTAAAAACCGGACCTAACTCACGAATCAAACTCAAAGCAACGGCAGATCCCAATGCCGCTTCTGAACCAAACTCAATCAAAGAATAGTATCCTTGAAGGCCTAAAACCATCCCGGTGAAAAGCCCGGTAAAAACAATAACAAAAATAGATTTGGACCCAATAAACCATGTATGATCAATAATTTTGGCAAATTGAAATGGCGGAACAAACATATTTATAATACCAATGGAAAAGAAAAGGACGAATCTGCCGATAGATTCCAGCCACTTTATAATTGTTTCGCCAAATTTTTCAATGAGGTTTACTAACATGGTGTGTTTATATATCTTTTATATTTAAAAAATTCAAGATTCTAACTGCCTCAATGCTTATTTATTTTGTATCACTATACCATATTGTGTTAATTCCAGATTGACACGTATAAAAAAAAGTGGTACGTATAAAAAAATTATAGTACAATAAATGATAAAAAAAGGCGGGAGCGGCACATGGCCCAAAAAATTACACTAAGTATTCCCGATTTACTTCATGAAAAGCTAAAAGAGTGGCGGACTTCTTTTAATTTTTCAAAAATGTTTCAAGATGCTTTGACAGAGGCTATTCAAAAAAAAGAGGCGTTTCAAAAACGATTTTCAGAAGATTTTGAAATACCTGAAATTATCAAACGCCTCAAACATGAAAAATTAATCTGGGAAAAAAAATACTACAAACTGGGCAAAAGTGAAGGTCTTCAATGGGCAAAAACCGCCCATTATGAAGATCTTTTATACGTATTACAATTTAATGGTACGTATCGATTAATTTCTGATCCCAAAATGAATCAATATTTTGAGCAGATCTATCAGTCAACAGATTTTGTAAAATATTCAGACTCAGATTCAGTTGATCATGAACAAATGTTTATCGATGGTTGGTTTAAAGGGGTTTTGGAATTCTGGGATCAAATAGAGGGAAAAATATAACCATGATGTCTTCTTTAAACATTCTTGGTATTGATGTCGGTTCTGCCTCTATCCATATTGTGGTGCTAAGTGGTGAAGGTCATATCATTCATACCGGCACTTGTTATCATCATGGAGAAGTTAAACAATGCCTTTCAAATTTAATTAAAAAAATTGATATAAAAATCATAGGACACATTGCAACAACCGACGTCACACCTTCTTTTATCAAAACAGACCAGTCTTATGATGAACAATTAACGATCATACGGGCCGGTAAGTATTATCATAAAACTTTTAATGCCATTTTACATATTGGTGGTGAAAAATTCTCATTAAGTCGATTTGACGATGACCAAAATTATATTGGTGCCCGACATAATACATCTTGTGCGGCCGGCACCGGCAGTTTTCTTGACCAACAGGCCCGGAGATTAAACCTGCTGGGAGGATCCCGTGAACTAAGCCAGAAAGCCCTTTCAAATTCAAAAAAAATCCCTGCCATTGCTACCCGTTGTGCCGTTTTTGCCAAAACAGATCTGATCCATGCCCAGCAGGAAGGATATGGGATTGAACAAATCTGTGATGGTCTTTGTTATGGACTTGCAAAAAATATTTCCAACACATTGTTCCAATATAAACAGGTCGGCAAAAAAATTATTTTTTGTGGGGGCGTCTCTCAAAACTTGTCTGTTAAAAACCATCTCGAAAAAATTACGGATTATCAATTTGTCATTGATTCACAATCTATTTTCTATAGCGCAACCGGTGCAGCACTGTGCCTGATGGATGATATGGCCAATAATAAAAAATTTACAAAACAATTTTTATTGTCTGTGGAAGATATGTTTATATCCACAAAAAAAGAGGATATTTTGTCCTATCCAGAGTTAGCGCTTAAGCTTTCACAATATCCTGATTTCAACTGCTTTTCTTCCTATATTGCTGAAGATGTTGAAATCGATATTTATCAGGACCCTGCCTCCATTGATACCAAAGAGGGGTATTTAGGGCTGGATGTGGGCTCAACAAGCACCAAAAGTATCCTTATTAATCAAGAGAGTATCCCCATTGCCGGATTTTATACAAAAACAGCTTCAAGACCTGTGATGGCGGTTCAAAAAATTTTCAAAGCCTGCGATCAATTTTTCAAAAAATACGATATTCACATCACAATCAAAGGATGTGGCACAACAGGCTCTGGCAGAAGAATCAGTGGTAAAATTATTGGTGCGGATATCGAACCCGATGAAATTACTGCCCATGCAACAGCAGCTGTTAATTTAAACAAAAATGTGGACACTATTATTGAAATCGGCGGACAGGATGCCAAGTTTACCCTGCTTAGAGATGGCATTGTTACCTCCTCTGTCATGAATACCGTCTGTGCCGCCGGGACCGGAAGTTTTATAGAAGAGCAGGCCTTAAAATTAGATTGTCCTCTATCTGAGTATTCTGAGCGTGCAGAAGGTGTCTGCTCTCCTGTCGCCAGCGATAGATGTACTGTTTTTATGGAACGGGATATTAATTATTATTTTGCTCAAGGCTTTAAAAAAAATGAAATCCTTGCCTCGGTTTTACATTCAGTAAGAGATAACTATCTGACAAAAGTAGCCAATATTAGTAAAATAGGCCATTGTATTCTTTTTCAAGGAGCAACTGCCAGAAACAAGGCCCTTGTTGCAGCATTTGAACAAAAATTAAACAAACCCATTCATGTATCAAAATATTGCCATCTGACCGGTGCACTTGGCATTGCCCTATTATTAAAAGAAAACCCGGTCAAATCCTCTAATTTTAGAGGGTTTGATTTATGGAAACAAGATATCCCCATCCGTCAGGAAACCTGTGAGTTATGCACAAATCATTGCAAACTGACCCTTGCAGACATTAGCGGCGAAACGCTTGCATATGGATTTTTGTGTGGCAGGGATTATCAGACAAAAAAAATGGTTCCAAATCAAAACACCTATAATTTGTTAAACATAAGAAATCAAGCTATACCAAAATCAAAAAAAATAAAAATTAAGCGTGATTTCACCATTGGTATTCCCCATGCACTTCATCTTTTTGAGGATATAAATTTTTGGACCCACTTTTTTGCCAGGCTGGGAATTAAAACAAAAACAAGTTCAAAACTGAAGGATCCGGTAAAATTAGGAAAAGGCATTGCAACCGCAGAATTTTGTGCGCCTGTCACGGCGTTGCATGGTCATGTAAAATACCTGATGGATAACACGGATTATGTGTTTTTACCGTTCTATTTTGAAGAAAACCTTAAACAAAAGGACAGACGCAGGCAGCATTGCTACTATACTCAGTTTGCTCCATCGATTATATCCTGTCTTTCAGATTTTGATAAAAAAAGGATAATATCACCGATTATCAAATATCTTTATACAAATTTTCATACCAAACTGGAATTATATAAATCTTTGAAAAAAATATCCGCTGATTTTTTATTTTCTTTTTTTGATATCTCAGCCGCATATGACAGTGCCGTAAAATTTAAAGAAAATTGTCAATTAAATTATAAAGCATTATATCAGCAGCATAAATCAAACAATTCAGATATTAATGTTGTTCTTCTGGGCAGACCCTACACGGTTTTGACCCAGACAATGAATAATAATATTCCGCAACTTTTTGAAAATCTTGGTGTAAAAACTTTTTTCCAGGACATGCTTGATTTTGAAACCCGGGATTTTTCAGATCTTGACCCTTTGTTAAAAGAAATTCATTGGAAATATGTTGCACAAATTCTTAAAGCTGCCTATATTGCTGCCAACAGCGATCATCTGTATCCCGTTTATATCAGCTCATTTAAATGTGCCCCGGATTCATTCGGTATCGATTATTTCAAACAGCTAATGGAAAGCTATAATAAACCCTATCTTGTATTAGAACTTGATGAACATGACTCTAGTGTGGGGTATGAAACAAGGGTTGAAGCAGCTGTGCGTGCATTTACAAATCATAACCATTCGAAGTTAAAAGACAAAAAAGGGGATATTTCTCACCTTCACCCCCAATTTTTGTCAAAGATAGACAATAAAACCATTATTTTCCCAAACTGGGATTCGTATACCGGCAGCCTGATTGTTTCAATATTAAAAAATGAAGGCTTTCATGCTTTTTTAATGGAAGAAACTCCTGAAACTTTGAAAAAAAGTATTCTGACAAATACAGGGCAATGTATTCCGTTAAATGCAGTGGCAGCAGGATTTATTCATACCGTAGAAAAAAACAATCTTGATCCGGCAAATTGTGTGTTATGGCTAAATTACTCGGAAATTGCCTGCAATATTAAAATGTATCCCTATCACATCAAAAAAATACTTGAAAAAAATGGCAATGGATTTGAAAAATCTGAAATTTATAAAGGGGAGCTCTCTTTATTTGATATTTCTTTTCTAACGTCAACCAATGCATATTTTGCGTATATGTTTGGAGGACTGTTAAGAAGTATTGGGTGCAAAATCAGACCCTATGAAATCAATAAAGGGGAAACGGATACCGTCCTTCAAAAAGCCTTGAGCCTTCTGTGTAATGCGTTTGAAAAAGGGGAGCCTAAAGAAGACGCATTAAAAAAAGTACGCGAGTTGTTTTTAAAAATTGATACCCGAATAGAATCACGACCTAAAATTGGAATTTTTGGAGACCTCTACGCTAGAGACAATGATATTATGAATCAGGATTTGGTTCATTTTATTGAAAATAATGGGGGTGAAGTCATTACAACACCTTATTATAAATATATGAAAATCATTGCCACTTCTTATTTTAAAAAATGGTACAAGGAAGGAAAATATTTAAGTCTGATATCATATGGGGCGCTTCGTGTAGCCATGCAGGCCATGGAAAAAAAATATTATAAATATTTTGAACCTTTTTTGAGCAAATCCGCATTTGAAGTAACGGACTCATATGAAAATATTCTTTCTGAATACGGTATGTTACCGGAACATACGGGTGAGTCCATGGACAATATCTTAAAAATTCACCATATTATCAATGAATATCCTGATTTAAAACTGCTGGTTCAAACCAACCCGGCATTCTGTTGTCCCGGACTTATCACCGAAGCAATGGCTCAAAAACTTGAAGCAAAGACTAATGTACCCATTGTCAGTATTACCTATGATGTTTCAGGCGGTAATAAGAACAAAGTGATTATCCCGTTTCTCGAGAATTCAGATGAAACTCAGTCTTCCCATAACCGGAAAATTTCTGTCTGACATTCACCTTATCCACCTTTATAGGTTAATATGTTATGATTTTTGCCATCACTGGATATAAAAATCGCACCGTCTTTATCGGTTCGAAAGATGTGTATTCCCATTTTGGTGTATCTTTTTAAAACCTTATAATGAGGAAAACCATATCTATTGCGCCATCCACAGGAGATGATGACACTTTCAGGGGATACTTTTTCAAGGAAAAATGGCGTACTTGAAGTGACACTCCCATGATGCGGCGATAAGAGTACCGTTGAATGAAGGTTCAGATCCTTTCGGACACTTAAGTTTTTTTCCCGATGGGTTAAAATATCTCCTGGAAAAAGCATTGAAAACTGCTTGTATATCACCTTGAAAACAAGCGAATGATTATTAAAATCATATGAAACATGAGGGAGTGCGTCATAGAATAAAAGTTTTGTAATACCAAAATCCAATAAATGATCCTTCCTTGAAGGATTCAATATTTTTATATCCCGTTCCTCACAGGTTTTAATCAGCATCTCATACTTTTTTGTATCTCTCACATCTGTATTTTTTATCACCCTATGCACATCAAAATTCTGCAAAATAAAGATAAGACCATTTAAATGGTCTGACTCAGGATGACTCAAAACAACATAATCCAGAGAGCGTATCCCTTTTTGCCACAAAAAAGGAGCGACAATAAATCTTCCCGTATCAAATGAGGACATTCCGGGAAATCCACCACCATCCACTAAAACAGTTTTCCCTTCAGGGGTTTGAATCAATGCACTATTGCCCTGCCCCACATCAATAATGGTAATATTTAAATTTGATTTTAATGGTTTCCCCATCTGGTTTGTTGAAAAATTAAAGATAACCAATAACGCTGCTAAAGCGAGGAAGCATGCAGAGAGTCGTCTGCGCCCCTTTAATATCAAAAAGAGTGAGAAGAAAAATAAATATATTGCAACGATTTCAATCCATTGCAATGTAGTGGTTCGTGTCCATGAATACGGAATGGAAACAAGAAACTCGGAAACAATCATTAAAAACGAAATGAGATGACCACAAAAGGTGATCATAAAATCTGCAAATAACGGAAAAGTTGAGAAGGAAACCAATGATATCACCCCTGCCGGCAGCACAATAAATCCCAGGACAGGAATGGCAAATAAATTTGATATCAGCGCAATGACAGAAACCATATTAAAATAATGAGCGGTAAGCGGCAACGTTCCCATGCTTGCAAAAAAAGTCACCGCCATCATCATCAATATGCTTGAAAAAATATTCTTTTTAATCATAAAGGAAACTTTATGAAACAGGAAAATCCCATAAACAATAAAAAAAACAGCAACAAATGATAATTGAAACGAAATGGCAAAAAGTGCGGAGGCATCAATGATTAATATAAGAATTCCCGCAACTGAAAGACTTGAAAGAATATCTTTTTCTTTTTCAATAATAAATGAAACCATCAGAACAATGATCATGATGAGGGCCCGTTGGGTGGAAGGCGAAAATCCAGAAAAAACAGCATAGATTACCAGGGGAATAATCGTTAATATGCCGGCGATTTTCTTGGATTTTCCTGAAATCGATAAACTGGAATTGAATGATAAACTCCAATAAAAAAAAGAAAAAAACAAAAAACAAACAATCGATAGGTGCAGCCCTGAAATGGCTAAGAGATGACTGATTCCCGCTTTGGAAAACAAGTCCCGAATTTCAGGCAAAAGCACTTCTTTTTTTCCTGTGATCAACGAAGCCAATATATTACCGGCTTTTGAACCCTTTGTATGATCTAATATAAAATAATAATAAGTTGTCCTGAGGGTCTCTATTTTTCGAATCAGGTTTGTAAAAAATCCGATTTGATGACTATCTGTCAGAATATTAAGTTTATTGGCATCTGTGTAAGCAGTACCATATATTTTCTTAAGCTTTAAAAATCTTTTATAATCAAATGCACCCGGATTCATAAAATTCCGAGCCGATCGAATCGATGATGTAACCATAATCATATCACCAAATTCCGGCGCTGTTTTGGAAAATCGATATATGTTCAGATTAATTTTACCCGTAACCTTTTCTTTTCGTCCATCTTTTGCCTCAATGATGCGACAGGAGAGAATCAACTTGGATTTTTTTTCATAATGCTTTGTAAATGAGACAACTTTGCCGGTAATGATAAATTTTTCTGAATCCAGATAATGGGTAATATGATGAGACGGCAGGTCAGGAAATAACCTGATTTGAATGGCCATATATCCAAAATTAAACGCCAAACCAAGGATAAAAATAAAAACAATTTTTTTATTGAGATAAAAAGCCAGGGAGATCAGAACAAACAAGACCGGGAGTATAAAAAAAGCGGCTGTTTTATGATCAGGCGTAAGATTGCCTGATAAAATTCCTGCCATCATCGACAAGAAAATAAAGAAAGATGGCGGAGTGAAAGGTTTGAAAAATGTTTTCACATTATCTCACCTTAATATTTAAGGGTTATTGAATACGTTCTATGTCTGCCCCAAGCAATGATAATTTTTTTTCAATGGCTTCATACCCCCTGTCCATATGATATACTCGTGAAATGACAGTTGTTCCTTCAGCAACAAGCCCTGCAATCACAAGAGATGCACTGGCCCTTAAATCAGAAGCCATAACCTGTGCCGCTTGAAGCCTTTTAATCCCCCTGACCATTGCAAGATTTCCATTGGAGATTGAAATATCCGCTCCCATACGAAGAAGTTCATTGGCATGGGCAAAACGATTTTCAAAAATAGATTCATGAATCATGCTGTTGCCCTTTGCAATGGTCATCAAGGCCATGAACTGAGCCTGCATATCCGTCGGGAAACCCGGGTATGGGAGTGTTTTAATGTCGACACTTTGAATCGGCGTATGCCCGACAACCCTGATGCTGTCTTTAAACGTCTCAATCATAGTGCCGGCAGCTTTCAGCTTATTGATAAGGCCACCGATATGATCAGGATTACATCCTTTAATGAGAATATCCCCGCCCGTCGCAGCAACGGCCACCATAAACGTGCCGGTTTCAATCCTGTCCGGAATAATATTGATATCAACAGAAGAAAGTTTTTTCACCCCTTCTATGGTAATGATAGCGGTTCCCGCCCCATTAATTTTAGCCCCCATTTTATTTAAGGCATCTGCAAGGGCAACTATTTCCGGTTCTTTAGCAACATTTCTCAAGACACTGGTCCCTTTTGCCAAAGTTGCGGCCATCATTAGATTTTCAGTGCCGGTGACAGTAGGCATATCAAAATAGATCTCGTTGCCAATCAGCCTATCTGCTTTTGCTTCAATATATCCATGGTCAATACTGATACTGGCGCCCAGCGCTTCCAGTCCTGAAAGATGCATATTGACAGGTCTTGCCCCGATAGCGCACCCGCCCGGTAAAGATACCTTTGCATGACCGAATCTGGCAACCAAAGGGCCTAATACAAGGATGGAAGCCCTCATTTTTCGGACCAGATCATATTCCGCTTCAATTTTTTTGATAGAAGAACCATCCACTTCAAAATATCCTTTTGACACCTTACAAATTGCACCCAAATCCTCCAGAAGGAGTCGGGTACTGGTGATATCCATCAAGTCCGGAACATTGGTAAAACATGTTTTACCATTGACCAGAATGCTTGAAGCGATCAAAGGAAGAGCAGCGTTTTTAGCACCACTGATGATCACTTCACCATGAAGCTGCCTGCCGCCGGTAATTTTAATCTTATCCATAACCTGAAGACCACCTGTAATAGAACGTAATATGTAATGATTTAAAAAAGGGCTTTGGTTAAAAAGCCAAACCCCTTTATTATTAAATGGTACCTGGGACGAGAATTGAACTCGTACAGGCAATTTGCCCGAGGGATTTTAAGTCCCTTGCGTCTACCAGTTCCGCCACCCAGGCATGATTCTTGGCATTTTTATATCATTTTTCACTATTTTGCAAGCTTAAAACCAGCTTAAAAATCAGAAACTGCTTAAAAACCAGAAGATTGTCACTTTGAAATATTTCTGATAAGAAGGGAATCATGAAACTAATTAAGACTGAAAAATTAATATTGGCATCTAAATCGCCCAGACGGAAAAACCTCCTCGAACAGATCGGAATAAAGATAGAAATTTTTCCTTCAAATATTAATGAAGAGGCAATTTTAATCAAAAATCCTGAAGAACATGTTAAAGAACTTTCATTTTTAAAAGCACAAAATACAGCTCTTTCACATCCTGAAGCCTGGGTCCTGGGTGCAGACACAATTGTTGTCGTTCAAAATCAGATCCTTGGCAAACCACAATCTAAAACAGATGCCATTGCCATGCTTAATAAACTGAATAATTGTGAGCACAGTGTATATACAGCTTTTTGCGTGATCCATCAGAAAACCAATTCCATGGTTGTAAAATCTATTGAAACAAAAGTACACTTTAAGTATTTAACTGATCAGGAAATTCTATGGTATGTCGGTACAGGTGAACCGTTTGACAAGGCAGGGGCGTATGGTATACAGGGAATCGGTGCATTCCTTGTTAAACGGATTTCCGGTTCCTATTCCAATGTGGTCGGATTGCCTGTTTGTGAGGTTGTTGAAACACTTATAAATTTAAATATCATCCAGTTTAAGGACTAAACCTATTATGCCAACTATTAAAAATAACTTTGATAGAATCAATAAAGAAATTATGAGTACTGCCCTGTCCTGTGGCCGAAACATTGACACCATACAATTGATTGCTGTCAGTAAAAGAAAAAGCGTGGAAACAATCATGGAGGGTATTAAGGCCGGTGCAAAACATTTTGGAGAAAATTATATTCAAGAGGCGGTTGAAAAAATAGATCGTATTGGGAAAGATGGGATTTACTGGCATTTTATTGGGCATCTTCAATCCAATAAGGCTAAATTTGCTGTTCAATATTTTGACTATATCCATACCGTCGATACGTTAAAACTTGCAAAAGCAATAGATCAACAGGCAAAAAAAATTGATAAAGTTCAAAAAATACTTGTTCAGGTCAATATCAGTGAAGAAAAAACAAAATCAGGAAGCAATACAAAAGATACCCTTCAATTGGCAGAACAAATCAGTTTGTTTAAAAATTTATCCTTACAAGGATTAATGTGCATGCCACCTTATTTTTTAGACCCTGAAAAGGCCAGGATCTATTTTAAACAATTGGACCATATTAAAGAAAGAATCATAGCGCTAAAATTAGATAACGTGTCAATGGAACATCTGTCCATGGGAATGAGCAATGATTTTAAAGTCGCCATAGAAGAAGGTTCCACAATGGTAAGAGTTGGCACATCACTATTCGGAGGAAGAGATTGAAACTGTTACTTCATACCTGCTGTGCACCCTGCTCTATTTATCCTCTCAAAGTATTAGGACAGATGGACATGGATGTAATGGCTTTTTTTTACCGGCATAATATTCATCCCTTTACCGAGTGTCAAAAAAGGGAAGAGACCTTAAAACACTATTCTCAATCCATTGACTTAAAGGTAATTTATCAATCAGATTACAAAATTGAGGAATTTCTTCAATCCGTTGTTTTTCGAGAGCGGGACCGATGCCGATATTGCTACTATGACAGGCTCAAAGCAACAGCACTTGTGGCAAAAAAAGGAAAATTCCAAGCATTCAGCACGACCCTTTTATACAGTAAATTCCAGAATCATGAGTTGATAAAAGAAACCGGGGAGGCTATTGCTAAAAATTATGGCCTGACATTTTTTTATCATGATTTCAGGGAAGGCTGGAAATCAGGGATTGAAGAATCTAAAAAACTGAATATGTATCGACAACAATATTGTGGTTGCATATACAGTGAAAAAGAAAGATATTTCAAATAATAATACAATCGAATTACTTAGATTTGACTCTTTTAATCTGCCTGAGTAATTTCACGAACCGTTGATCTGCTTTTTCAAGCCTTGCTGCAAGAACCGTGAACAAATGTTTTGCTACATCAGGGTGTTTTTCTATCACCTCAAACATTTTATCCCCTGGAAACCGCTTAACCAGTGACCGACCATTGGATATCATTGATGCGGATCGAGGTTCTTTGGTAATAGCTGACATTTCCCCGAAATAGTCCCCCGGTTGGACAATCTCAGCAATCTTTTTACCGTCTTTAACAACAGAGAATCCGCCTTGAACCAGCATAAAAAAATCAATGTCGGTATTACCTTCCCTGATAATGTAGGCTTTATCTTCGTATTCTTCAACATCAGGGTTAATAAGGTAAGCTGGCAATGCCTCCTTGGTAATATTGGTCTTTTTTAATACTTCCTCAAACGATGTCGCACCGGTTCTAATTTTTTCAAGCCCGGCATCACGCAAGGTAACCATTCCTTCCTTCATGGCGACTTTTCTGAGCTGATCTTCAGGCACAGCAGCACTAATCGCTTTACCAACTTCATCAGTGACTTCCATCAATTCATAGAGCCCGATCCTGCCCTTATATCCGCTTCCATTACAATGGCCGCAGCCTTTCGGGCCATATATTTTTAAATCCTTAATTTCATCTTTTGAAAATCCATTCAATTCAAGTTCTTTTGAATTATAGCCTGTAACAATCTGTTTACATTCAGGACAAAGCCGTCTGGCCAGTCGTTGGGACAGAACCATGGTTACCGCGGATGCCAGCATATATGAAGGAATACCAATGTCAATGAGACGTCCTATAGTTGACGGACAATCATTCGTATGAAGGGTTGCAAAGACCAGATGACCTGTCATTGCCGCCTTAATTGCGATTGAAGCTGTATCAATGTCCCTGATTTCGCCCACCATGATAATATCAGGGTCTTGGCGTAAAAAAGCTTTTAATGCTGCCGCATAGGTCATACCGATTTCTTCTTTTACAGGTACCTGATTAATCCCTTTAAAATTAAATTCGACCGGATCTTCTGCGGTTAATATTTTAATATCCTCTTTATTTAACCGATTCAGTATGGAATAAAGTGTTGTTGTTTTCCCGCTTCCGGTGGGCCCGGTTACCAACAAAAGCCCATAGGGTCGTGCAATAGATCTTTTCAGAATATCAAAAATGTTCGAATCAAACCCCAGTTTGGTCAAATCAATATTCAAAGCACTTTGATCCAGTATCCGCATGACAATACTTTCGCCAAAAAGTGTTGGCAAGGTTGAGACCCTGAAATCAATGGATTTTTTTTTCCCGAATCGTAGTTTTATCCTTCCATCCTGGGGAAGACGTCTTTCTGCAATATCAAGTTCAGCCAGAATTTTAATCCTTGAAATAACCGCATTTTTAATACTAGTCGGAAGATTCATGGCTTTATACATAGCGCCGTCAAGCCGATATCTCACCTGAAAAGATCTTTCAAAGGGTTCGATATGAATATCACTGACCCCATCACTAATGGCCTTGGTCAGGATACCATTCACAAGCTTGATAATCGGTGCATCCGATGCCATGAATTCATCCTGAGAATCATCCAAATCAGCAGGCCCGACTTCAATCCCTTCTGCCGCTGCAGAAACCAGGGAACCAAAATCATCAACAGAGGTGACGGGTTCATCATCTTCATCATCTTCTTCAAAATGAAGAAAACTTTTATATTCGTCATCACTGATTTTATAAAAATCGCGAAAGGCTTGAATCACATCATTTTCAGTAGACACACAAACCCGGATTGTTTTACCTGTTTTTTTTTGAAGGTCTTCAACCACAGCGGTATTGGTTGGTTCAACCATGGTAATGGTCAGGTCTTCTTTTTTAATTTGAAGGGGAAATATCAAATCGGCCTTGGCCACATCATAGGGTAATAACTTCAATGCGTTAGGGTCAGGCTTAATATCGGAAAATCTGACAACCGTATAATGATAAATTCGACCCAGGACATTGATGATCGTATCAGGATCAATAAACCCCTTGTTTAAAAGGATGCTGCTAAGCCGCTCGTTGGTTTTTTGTTGAATTCGTAACGCCTCATCTAGCTGTAGACTGGTAATCTGGCCTTCTTTTGAAAGGATCTCTCCAATTTTTGTCTTTCCTGCACCGGATTGGTCTTTTATCGTTGCTTTCAGGCTGGATGATTTGCGCATACTTGTTTTATCCTTACGTTATTTATAATTTTTATAAATTCTAATACCACCTGCTAAAATTAAAAGCCCACCTAAAATATAAAAACTTGACCTGACAAAAAAAAGTGTTTGCCTGAAAAATTCAATAGTTTCTACCTGCGACATCACTTGAGGGGTACGGTAGAAAACTCCTAATCCCACTGCAACCAGAAGAATACCATAATAAAACCCAAAATTCTTTTTGTCCATCTTAAATTAATGCCTTTCAAATTCTTCTAACTGATTATCAAATAATTTTTCGATTTTTTCAAACAAATTCATTTGAATTTCAAGGTCCTCAAATAGTATTTCATTTAAATTTTCAAATTTTGCAAGTTTTTTAGCTAACCCCTGAATTTTCTGACCATCCTGATTGTTTGATGCCTCTATCAATGCGGTATTAATTTCGGTTATCATTGCCTCATTTTTATCAATATCATTTTCCAGTCGCTCAATTTTTTGCTTTAATGGTTTAATCTCTCTTGATTTTTGTACGATAATTTCTGATTTTTTTTGACGGATTTCCTTTTTTGACAAGGTGGAAGTTTTTATTTTCTTTTCTATAAAATCATTTTCTTCTTCCCACCCCTCTTTGTCTAAAAACTCCTGATACGTTCCTTCAAAAACGTCTACAGTATTATTTTTAAACACCACCAGTCTGTTCGCAAGAGAATGAAGGAACATTTCATTATGTGTTATGATAACCACAGCTCCTTCAAAATTATCAAGGGCACAAATAAAAGAATCACAAGCTTCTATGTCCAGATGGTTGCTGGGTTCATCAAGCAGTAATAAATTCAAAGAACTCATCAATAATTTACCCAGCATTACCCTTGATTTTTCTCCACCGGATAATACGGATATTTTTTTCAAGGCACTGTCTTGTTCAAACATCATGGCCCCACAGATATTTCTGGCGGTCTGTCTGTTTGAATCAATCGAAGAAAGAACAAGCTCTTCTTCAACCGTAAAATTATCATTCAAAGATTGAACATTTGTCTGTTCAAAATAACCAAAGTGAACGCCCGGATTAATTTTGATGCTGCCTGAAATAGAATTAATATTCCCGCTTATCAATTTCAAGAGGGTTGTTTTTCCTTTTCCGTTTTTACCAATAATAGCAACACGATCATCAGGATAAACTGTCAAAGAAAAGTTGTGAATCAATGGGTTGTCCGATTGCCAGCCAAAAGACAAATTTTCTATCATTAAAATCTGTTTGCCTGAAAAAGGAAGATAATTAAATTCAAATTCAAGATTCTTCAGCTTTTGAAGTTTCTCTTTTTTCTGAGATTTTTCCAGCGTTTTTATCCGGGATTGTACCATATTGGCCAGACGGGCTTTGGCCCGGAATCTTGTGATAAAAGATTCAATCTCTTTTTTTCGTTTTTCTTCATTCTGTCTTGTTTTTTCATAGACCTCTTCATCCTGGGCAATCTGTAAATAATATTTAGATGTATCCCCCTTAATTTTTTTTATTTTATGCCTGTGAATACCGGCTATATGCATCACCACATTATCCATAAACCCTCGGTCATGTGTAATCAGTAAGACTTCCCGAGGCCATGAAATGAGAAATTGTGAAATCCATCGAATGGATGTAATGTCAAGGTAATTCGTCGGTTCATCAAGTATCAGAAGATCCGGTTCTGACACCAATACTTTAGCAAGATTAAGCCTTACCTGGAAACCGCCTGAAAACTTGCAGGGATCTTTTGTCAGATCATCCTGAGAGAACCCAAGCCCGGCAAGGATTTTTTCAGCCTTCCAGTAATGGCCTTTTTCGTGGTCTAAAAGTCCCAACATGGCTTCATCAATCACACGGCTTTCAGTAAAAGAAATTTTTTGCGATAAAGAACCGATTCGATACCCTGAAGGATAAGAGATGCTTCCTTCATCCGGGTGTTCCTGGCCTTCAATCATGTTTAATAATGTGGTTTTGCCATGACCATTCCTGCCAACCAACCCGATCCTTTCGCCGGGATTGATCTGAAAGCCTGTCTTATCAAACAGAACCTGATCTCCAAAACTTTTTGATATGGCATCAATATTCAGCATTCTTATTGTTCTTTATTATACAATTTCATTTTTTAATTTTTTAATAAACGATGTATCATAGCATTGTCATAAGAATTTACAAACAATTAAGATAATTTCCATACTCCATTACAGACGAATTGGATTACGTCAGTTATTGGCTGATCCCCTTACGTCCACTGGATGAACATTGCAACACGGTTTAAGATAACCTGCGCTATACCAAAGCTAAACTGAGGGGTCGAGGGCTTATTCCAGCAGTGAACCTGTTCAGACGTTGGGGTCCACCTCAATGTTCTCCTTGTGAGCTAACGTATTGCTAAGCCGTTTCCACTTTATTTATTATTTCTGGGTTTGATAATTTGTCAGCCAGACCACAAACATCCATCAACAAGTCTGCCAACTCTTCAAAAGTTAACATTACTGTGCTGATATATAAACCGTCATTTTTAATCCACATGGAATGTAAGTGCGTATCTGGAATAGTAGAAGGCTCCAAGTGTTTGCTTACATTATAAATTCGGTTCAGTCTTTCTAAAGGTGTGCCGTCATTTTTCTGAAATAATTGCCCCTTTTTAATTTTCATGAATATTTCATGTGCCTGATATACTAAATTGATAGCGATTTCAAAATGATAAAGAGACCGGAAATATATTGAAATTCGATCTTTTTTACCATTCACATAGTTCTGGAGTGCTATACGACCATTTTCATGTTCAACCAAAGCCATTTGTGCCCTGCGAAGTATTGCGAAAATAAAAGGTTTGTACTCTTGTTTTACGTTTACACAGAAAATAGAATTAAGCACAAAATTTTCAATCCAATGCTCAGCTTGATCAAACGCTTGCGTGAGGTCAATAGCATTGCATTCTGTCAGATTGGATATTTCTTGTGATACAAAATTGTCTAAAGAATAATTAGTAAGTGGCATTTCCCTACCTGTTTGAGGCTCATCCGCCGGGCGATAAATATATAGAAAAAATTCTATATATTGCCAATATACAATAAATAATTTTCCTTCTAAGTAACATGATTTAAACATCAGACTGGAATAAGCTTAAAACCCAATGATTTCGCCTGCGTAATAATCTTTTTTTCAAAACGTTTTTGATGATTTTTTTCTTGTTCTGCAAAGATGGTATCA
>Ga0190327_1000008_pt1 | contig 39482 bp, 37 predicted proteins | sample 48720401_MG_FD_161667 | JGI IMG/M metagenome (GOLD analysis project Ga0190327, IMG submission 161667) | Hydrothermal vent sediment bacterial communities from Southern Trench, Guaymas Basin, Mexico - 4872-04-0-1_MG | ecosystem: Environmental > Aquatic > Marine > Hydrothermal vents > Sediment ... | reverse complement strand
AAAAGGCAGGCACTGTTATTTTAGGGGTCTCCATTGTTCTCTGGGCCATGATGACATTTCCGGGACTTGATGAGAATCAGACCAAAGTGTTTGAAGATCAGAGAATCGCCATAACATCCCGGGCAGGCGTAACAATTTTAAAGGATATTGAAAATCTTGACCAGGATCAATTGTCTGCAAAGGCGATAGCAGTAAAGGAAAGCCTTACTCAGGTTGACTTTGATGAAGCCCATGCAGGATTGAAAAATTCCATTGCAGGCCGTATAGGTTCTTCTCTTGAAGGGATAACAAAATTTGCAGGATTTGACTGGAGAACAAATATTGCCCTTGTGGGCGGATTTGCCGCAAAGGAAATCGTGGTATCAACACTTGGCACGGCCTATTCCATTGGTGAAGTAGATCCGGAAGAAACCACCTCCCTTTCTGACAGGCTGAGAGCAGCAGAAGGCTGGGGGCCGTTGACCGCATTCAGTCTGATCATATTCACCATTTTCTATGCCCCTTGCTTTGTTACAGTCGTCTGTATCGCAAAAGAGGCTGGATCATGGAAATGGGCTGGCTTTTCCGTTATATTTAATACAGCACTTGCCTTTGGGTTGTCAGTGCTTTTTTACCAGGTCGGGTCCATTGTCCTGACATAAATACCGGAGGATAAATCATGGATTCAATTATTGTTGGAATTATCGTAATCGCTGCAGTGGTTTTCAGCGTGAGAAGTTTTGTTAAAACCTATAAAGGAGAAGGGGATTGCAGTTGTGGAGGCGGGTGTTCCTGCTCTTCCAAGGATTCGTGCAGCCCTGATTTCCCCATTGTGAATAAAAAATAGCTTTAAACTACTTTCTTATTAAATTTATACAGTTTTAGATTGATGGGTAAAATTTCTGGAACGGCATGGATTTTGCTTATTTTAGGTTGTCAGAATGTAAAATGATATTATAGTATAAGGAAATATACATTGTTAGGATAACGTCAATTCTTCTTGCGAGGTGGTTTATGACTGATGAAAACAAGCCGATTACGCCGGAAATAGTTGAAGACGAGAATGAAAACAAAGAGGGTCAACTGGTTCAGCAAAGCGTAAAACCTGATATTTTATATCTTATCCCCATCACAGGCCGTCCTCATTTGCCCGCACAGGTTCAACCCCTTATGGTCAGCAAGAAAAGGTGGGAAGAAACGCTGATGAAGGCCTCCAAAGATTCTAAAAATCTTCTGGGTCTGGCATATCTGAAAGAAGTGAAGGGAAAATACGTGTATAAGCAGGATTTTCCCAAGGTGGGCTGTATTGTCAGGATGATGAATATCACGGATGTTCAGGAAAATATCCAGTTTATTGCACAGGGGCTTGAAAGATTTCGAATCAAGCAGTTTTTATCGGACAAACCGCCTTTTGCGGTTCGGGTGGCGTATTTTAAAAAAATTAAAGAGAATGAAGATGAGCTTAAGGCCTATGCCATTGCCATTATTAATGCCATCAAGCAATTGCTTTCACTGAACCCCTTATACTCTGAAGATTTAAAGCAATATTTGGGCATGTTCAGCCCGGATCAACCGTCACCTTTGACTGATTTTGCCGCAGGCATTACCACGGCTTCCGGTGAAGATTTACAGGAAGTTTTAGAGCTTTCTTCTGTTATAGACCGAATGAAGAAAGTCATGCTGCTGCTGCAAAAAGAGATAGAAATTGCAAAGCTTCAAAGCAAAATACAAAAAGATCTCAACATCCAGATGGATGAAAATAAGCGAAAATTTTTTCTAAAAGAACAGCTTAAAGCAATTCAAAAAGAACTTGGATTGCAAAAAGATGATAAAACGTCGGATGTGGATAAATTTAAAGATAAGTTTGCAAAATTGAGCCCGCCTGAACATGTGGTGAAAAGGTTTGATGAAGAGATCGAAAAATTATCCGTGCTGGAGACAGGATCCTCAGAATACGGGGTGACCCGGAATTACCTGGATTGGATCACTTCCTTTCCCTGGGGAATCTATTCTCAGGATAATATTAATATTAAACAGGCCGAGAAAATCCTTGACCGGGATCATGCAGGGCTTTCAGATGTAAAAGAAAGGATTATAGAGTTTTTTGCTGCTGGAATTTATAAAAAAGATTTTTCAGGTTCCATTATTCTGTTTGTCGGCCCTCCCGGTGTCGGGAAAACCTCCATTGGAAAATCAATTGCAGAGGCCCTTGGGCGACAGTTCTACCGATTTAGCCTTGGCGGGATGAGAGATGAAGCTGAAATCAAAGGGCATAGAAGAACCTATGTGGGAGCATTGCCCGGGAAAATGGTCCAGGCCTTAAAAGATACTGAAGTGGCAAATCCTGTGGTCATGCTGGATGAGGTGGATAAAATCGGAGTATCTTACCAGGGTGATCCTGCATCAGCTTTGCTTGAAGTGCTTGATCCTGAACAAAATTCCGAATTTCTCGATCATTATATGGATCTTCGGATTGATTTGTCCAAAGTGTTGTTTATCTGTACAGCCAACCAGCTTGATACGATTCCAAGGCCGCTTCTGGACAGGATGGACAGGATAAATCTATCCGGCTATATCACTGAAGAAAAAATTAAGATTGCCAGAAAACACTTGTGGCCAAAGCTTTTAAAAAGAAATAAGCTGACATCCAAAGTGATTACCATTACAGATCCAACCCTCCGCCATCTCATTGACGGGTATGCCAGAGAGGCAGGAGTCAGAAACATTGAGAAGCTTTTAAACAAAATTATCAGAAAAAGCATTGTGGCCCTGTTAAAAGGAAAGAAAGGGAAAATCAGGATTAATATTAAATCCCTGGAAGATTATCTTGGGCCCCCGATTTTTAAAGATGAAAAACAGATGTCAGGCGTTGGGATTGTAACCGGGCTTGCCTGGACCCAGCTTGGCGGGGCAACTCTACCCATTGAGGCGGTAAGGGTTCATGAGAAAAGCCCGGGATTTAAGCTGACCGGGAAGCTCGGAGAAGTTATGCAGGAGTCTGCAACTATTGCCTACAGCCATGTGAGAGCAAATCTTACATTATTTAAAATTGATAAAAAATATTTTGATAATGCCTTTATCCATATCCATGTGCCGGAAGGAGCAACTCCAAAGGACGGCCCAAGTGCCGGGGTCACCATTGCCACAGCGCTTGTTTCTCTTGCAATCGGGAAGCCAATTAACCGTTCCCTTGCCATGACGGGAGAAATCACTTTGACGGGTGAAGTCCTTCCGGTCGGTGGTATTAAAGAAAAAATCATTGCTGCCCGAAGGTCGGGTATTAAAGAGATTATCCTGCCCCAGAGGTGCAGCCCTGATTTTAAAAAACTTCCGGAGCATATTAAAAACGGCATCAGGTTCCATTTTGCTAAAAAATATAAAGACGTGTTTAAGGCCGTATTTAATGATCAATAGGCTGGTGATGCTATATCAGTTTTTTTATCCTTGACCAGGCATCGTTAGAAAGCTGGGCCCCCATAACCTGGCAAACCTCATACCCGCAGGCGGATGCGATTTTCCCACTTTTTTCAATGGAAAAGCCATGGGCAATTCCAAAAAGAAATCCGGCTGCCCAGAGATCTCCTGCCCCGGTTGTATCTATGGGTGCATTTCCTGATTGGGCTTTAATTCTTGTGACAGTGTTATCGTGTGAGACATAACTGCCTCTTTTGCCAATTTTCAGGACAGCATATGTGACATGTTGAGACATTTTTTCAATGGCTTTTTGTTCATCATCGTACCCGGTATATGCACGGGCTTCATCTTCATTGGCAATAAGGATATCAACAAAATTTTTTATGATATCGTCAAGCATTCCCTTTGAGGCATTGACCACTTCAAAGCTTGCAAGATCAAGGGCGATAAGAGATCCGGAAGCTTTGGCAGCCTTTAGTGCAGCCTCATTAAATCCCTGTTAAATAAAAGATATCCTTCAATCATGGAGATGGCCGTGTGTTTAAACATGTCAGAAGTGATAAGTTCGGGATCAAGTTCTGTGGATGCACCAAGGAAAGTAAACATGGAGCGCTGAGCATCCGGTGTAATAACAGATAAAACCTTACCTGTCGGAGAGCCGGAGATTGAAACAACGGGTTCAACATTACAGTTAATAATTTGTTTTTCAAACCTTTCGCCATAGGCGTCATTTCCCCTTCTGCCGATAAATCTGGCATCCCCGCCAAGACTGCCGACACCGACGATTGTGTTGCATGCCGCACCGCCGGGAACAACTATAGGTGTTTGGTCTGATTCAGATAAAATAACATTGATATCCCTGTTTCCCACAAGGGTCATTCCCCCTTTTTCTTTTCCAAGGGTTGTTAAAAATTGGTCAGATTCATTGATTAAAATATCAACCAGTGCGGAACCGATCCCTGTAATTCTTGTTACTTTGTTTTTCGGCATATTTTCTCCAGGAGTATATGGTTGGTTTACATTGATTTTTAGTAGCCCCGTATTTTAAATTAGCTTAAAGGATAAAAATTGTGAGCAAATTGTCAAGTAATTTGTGATTTTTTCGAAAATGAAATAATTATGGTGAAGATGAGCCCGGCATCATGTTAGTGATAAATAGAAATGTCCGGCATCATTGACAAAGAGAAAATAAAAACTTATTAATTATAGCTGTAAATATTAATTATGTATGAATAAAATAGACGACCTAAAAATATAAAAGGAGTTTGAAATGTCAGAAAAACAATCTTATATGTTTACCTCTGAGTCTGTAACGGAAGGTCACCCTGATAAAGTGGCAGATGCCATATCGGACGGTATCCTTGATGCCATTATGGCCCAGGATAGAAAATGCAGGGTTGCCTGTGAGACATTGGTGACAACCGGTCTTGCAATGGTTGCAGGAGAAATTACCACAGATTGTTATGTAGATATTCCCAATGTAGTTAGAAACACCATCAAAGACATTGGATATAACTCCTCAAATATGGGATTTGACTGGCAGACCTGCTCGGTTGTTACGAGTATAGATCAGCAATCCACTGATATAGCCCAGGGGGTTGATGAAGGCGCAGGACTTTACAAAGAACAGGGGGCCGGTGATCAGGGAATAATGTTTGGGTTTGCCACCAACGAAACCCCGGAGCTGATGCCCATGCCGATTATTTATGCTCATAAATTGACCAAACGGCTGGCCCAGGTCAGAAAAAATGGCGCCCTTGATTTTTTAAGACCGGATGGGAAATCTCAGGTAACCATTGAATATATGAACGGCGGTCAGCCCAAAAGAGTGGATACTATTGTTATTTCATCACAGCATTCTCCTGATGTGTCCTATGATGATTTAAAGGCAGCCATCATAAAAGAAGTGATTCAAAAAGTGATTCCCGAAGATATGATAGATGGGGATACAAGATTTTTTATTAATCCCACAGGACGGTTTGTTGTGGGCGGCCCCATGGGAGACTGCGGTGTTACCGGTCGAAAAATCATTGTAGATACCTATGGCGGTCAGGGCAACCATGGGGGGGGGTGCTTTTCCGGAAAAGACCCTTCCAAAGTTGACAGGAGCGCATCCTACATGGGAAGATATATTGCAAAGAACCTTGTCGCATCAGGAATCGCAGACAAATGTGAGGTTCAGGTGGCTTACGCAATCGGTGTTGCCCAACCTGTATCCCTTCTTGTCGATTTTAAGGGAACCGGGAAAATAACGGAATTCAAAGCAATTGAAATTGTCAAAGAGATATTTGATCTGAGACCTGCGGCAATTATTGAAACACTGGATCTTTTACGCCCGATTTACAGGAAAACATCAGCGTATGGACATTTTGGAAGGAAAGATCCTGATTTTTACTGGGAAAGAACAGACAAGGCAGATCAAATAAAGGAGATGGCCGGACTATAGCCCACCATTCCAAACGGTATTGGTTTTTTAAAAAGTCGCCTGAACTTTATGGTTTAAGTTTAAGCGGCTTTTTTTATTGACATTAAAAATGGATGCTTGTATTTTAGACACAAAACAACATATCAATATATTTTGATATTTGATAAATTTAACAAGGAGTTTTAAAATGTTACAATCAAATAAAGGCCCTTCTTATATCGACCGCGATTTTAGTTTGAAATACAAAATCAAGGACATCACCCTTGCAGAAGAAGGGCATAAGGACATGCAGCTTTCAGAAAAAGAGATGCCGGGGCTCATGGCTATCAGGAAGAAATATGGTTCAGAAAAGCCATTTAAAGGTTTGAAAATCATGGGCAGTCTTCATATGACCATTCAGACCGCCATGCTTATCGATACCCTTTATGAACTGGGAGCTGATATCAGATGGGCATCCTGCAATATCTTTTCCACTCAGGATCACGCTGCGGCAGCCATTGCCGAAAAAGGATCTGCAGCCGTATTTGCATGGAAAGGGGAGACCCTTGAGGAATTCTGGTGGTGTACGGAACAGGCACTGATCTGGCCGGATGGTTCAGGCCCCGATCTGATTGTGGACGATGGAGGGGATGCAACCCTTTATGTTCATCAGGGCGTGAAAGTGGAAAAAGACCCTTCTTTGCTGGAGAATAAAACCAACAGCCTGGATGAGAAATGTCTGATGGACCGGATGAAAGTAAGTGTTATGGAAGACCCCAAAAAATGGACTCATATTGCCAAACAGATCCGTGGGGTATCAGAGGAGACAACAACCGGTGTTCACAGACTGTATCAGCTGGCCGGGAAAAAGGAACTGCTGTTTCCAGCCATCAATGTCAACGACTCCGTGACCAAATCCAAATTTGATAATCTTTACGGATGCCGGGAGTCTCTTGCCGACGGGATCAAAAGGGCGACCGATGTCATGCTCGCCGGTAAAACTGTTATTGTGGCTGGATACGGGGATGTCGGTAAAGGGTGTGCCGCATCCATGAAAGGATATGGCGCCATTGTCTGGGTCACTGAAATTGATCCGATTTGTGCACTCCAGGCAGCCATGGAAGGCTACAGAGTAGTGACAATGGAAGAGGCTGCTTCCTATGGAGATATCTTTGTGACAGCCACCGGGAATTACCATGTTATTACGGGCGAACATATTGAACAGATGAAGGATGAATCCATTATCTGTAATATCGGACATTTTGATAGTGAAATAGAGATGAGTTATCTGGAGAATAATCCAAAGGCTGTAAAAATAACTATTAAACCCCAGGTGGATAAGTGGACATTGGAATCCGGCCGGTCCGTTATCGTTCTTGCTGAAGGAAGACTTGTGAACCTGGGGTGTGCAACGGGCCATCCCAGCTTTGTGATGAGCAGCAGCTTTTCAAACCAGACTCTGGCCCAGATCAAGCTGGCCAAAGAGGATCTTGAAAATAAAGTCTACACACTGCCAAAGGAGCTTGATGAGGAAGTGGCAAGATTTCACTTGAAAAATCTTTCTGTAACCCTGACCCAGATGACCCAGGAACAGTCGGATTATCTTGGAATTCCCATCAATGGCCCGTTTAAGGCAGACATTTACAAGTATTAGGTTCTCTTTTTGCCTGTGGGGAAAGACCGTGATATTTTATTAGTTCAAAATTTTGAACCCGCCGTCACTGTTTGTTTATTTAATTATTTTAGTGTGTTGCAAGTTTGTTGAAAAATAGAGCGTTTTATGGGTTCAAAATTTTAAATTTTTGATGCAGGAGAAAGCAAAGAATGTCTTTCCAATTTTCATAAAGTGAATACAATAATTTGCTGGAATGATTGAGTATCAATTGTTTTGCGGTTTGATGAAATAAAATTAAAAGGAATGGCATGGGAATTGCTTTATAACTCTTAACATATAAGAAGATTAATTTTTTCATCTTTTTTTCCTTTTCTTAAAAAGGCTGCTTTCAAAAAAAGTAGCCTTTTTAAGTTTTAATTCCAGGCAAATATGCAAAATCAGTATCCACAGGTCTATTTTTTTATAAGTTTAATGATTTCATCATTGTCCGGGAATCGTTTCGTCTGATGTTTTGAGAAGATAGTCTTTTCATCTACAATAATATCATAAATACCGTTTGATCCCGGGATTAATTCAGGATTAATTCCAAACTCTTTTTTTATCCTATCTGCCAGACCGGCAGCTCGTGGTTCGTAGTTTCAGACGGTACAATAGTTAATTTTGATATCCATGCGTGTCCCTTTCATCTGTTAATTTTATTTTTTTTATCTTTATTGTCGGTGATAAATTTTTTTATTTTTTTCAGATAGGGGATCAATACAATAATGACAATAGCAGCAAACAGATACTGGATCATGTGATATCGCTGTTCTAAAAAATCAAAGCAGTAAAACCAGATAATGATGGCGCTCAGGGTACCCATAAGCGTGGCGGTAAAATTTTTGAGAAAGCTTAATCTGATTATATATCCGATAATAGACCCCATCACCGGTCCGGTTACGGGTAGGGGAGCCATGACAAAGAGAAAAATGCCGATCCATCCGAAGGGTTCTATTTTTTCTTTTTTCTCAAGGGCTTTTCCGTGCAGACGGGCCATGAATTTTATCAGCCATTCGTTCCTTAAATAATTGGTGGTACTTAATACAAAGGCGGCATAGGTGAAACAGACGATAAGGACTTCAATATAAAAATTATAAAAAATAGTGGGAAAGGTGCCAAATCCATTATAAATACACAGGCCAATGCCAGCGGCCCGGCCACCGACCGTATGGGCAATAAAAACAAGGACAAGCGTTTTTGCTATTTGAATTTCGGTGATACCATAGAATCCGATAACAGCCATGAGCAGAAAACTTAAAAAAAATCCACTTAACAGCAGGCGGCCCTCAATGGTATTTAACAGGGTATGTCTCATCTTTATTTTATCATTTTAAGGTTATTATTTCAGTCAGAAACTTAATAGTGCAAGACAAGAATATTGTCAAGAATTACGTGCCTTCTATTTTTATTCAATGGTGTCCGGTTAGGGGCTTGCTTTGGAGATTAACATTTTACCCGGACAATTTTATCCTTGCCTCTAATCAGACAGGTGAAAAGCGAGATGAAAATGGCTCAGGGGGAGTCGTAATCTTATTTTTGGTAAAGTCAAAGAAAACAATGCCGGTTTTTGCAAGTATGACTAAGTTGCCGGTTTTTGTATTTGTTACCCGGTAGAATAGATCACACCCATATTTGTTAAAGTTACCCGCACCTATTTCAAATTTTAAATTATCGCCATAAAACGATTGCGATTTATATGAAACAGAAAGATCTGAAATAACCAATGCTTTTCCGGCAATATCTGGTTTTGAAAAACCAAAATTTTTCAGAAACATCACCCTTGCTTCATGAATGAGGGAAACAAAGGCATCATCGCCAACATGATTACCATAATTTATATCTGTCAGTCTTACTGCAAGTTCAGTTTCAAAAATAAAATCTTCTATCATTTTAATTTTAGTTTGTTCCATGATCGTCCTTTATTTTTATGTAACACTTGCCGGAATTTATATTGGAATTGACATTCTCCTTTATTTCCTTAGAGGCATATTCCCTTATTGTCAAGAACAAATTGTTTAAATGGATAGGTATCTTTTATATCTCCAATCCAACCTTATAGCCTTGGTGGACAGCTTCAAAAGCCGTGGCAATTTGTTTTGCATCTCCGGCAACCCTGTATTCCACACCCATTTTTTCAAGCACGGATTCAAGGGGATTATTTGAAACAGAGCCGGCTGCAATTACGATTGTATCCGCTGCTATTTCATGAATGCCATCGGTTTGTTCAATATTCAGGCCTTTGGGGGTGATGGTAATGACTTTGCTGGCCGTCATCGTTTCTACCTTATACCGGCCAAGATCCTGCATCATGCCCCATTTGGTTGATTTTCCAATGTCTTTTCCTATTTTGTCCAGCATCTCAATAAGGATAATTTGTTTGGTTCCCTGGGTTGCCATTTCAAAAAGCGTCTCAGGGGTCTGGGCCTTGTTCACAAGAAGAAATTTAACGGCTTCGGCTGACAGGGTTCCTTTTTCTGCAAGGAAAAGGGCGGTTTCAACCCCGACAGCGCCACCACCGATAATCGCTACTTTTTTGCCGGTAGCCACGTTATTTTGTAATACATCCCAGGCGTTTACAACATGGGGAAGCTCTATGCCGGGGATGGGGGGTATCAGGGGGGTTGCACCGGTAGCCACTATGACCGTATCCGGGGCTTCTTTTTTAATGAGGTCATCGGTTAGTTTTGTCTTTAAAATAATCGGTATTTTCTGCAGGGTGACTTGAGTTTCAAGATCACGAGCCAGCTGGGCAAATTCCTGCCTTCCCGGAGGGGCGGCGGCCAGGTAAAGCTGTCCGCCAGGTCTGGTCCGGCTTTCATAAATGATCACGTTATGGCCCCGTGAATGAGCAGTGAGTGCTGCTGTCATTCCTGCAGGGCCTGCGCCTGCAACAAGGATTTTTTTAAGAGATGCAACCTTCTGAACCGGTTCAGTGCCTTCATAACCGGCCAGGGGATTGCAAAGACATTCAACATGGTTTAATTTGAAAAGGTTGTCAAAGCATCCTTGGGCACAGGCAATGCAATGCATGATTTCGTTTTCTTTTCCAAGCCTTGTTTTTTCAGGAAGCATTGGATCTGCAATAAGGCTGCGACCCATTGCCACCATATCACACATACCGTCATCCAGCAGTTGTCTTGCTGTTTTGGGGTCATTAATTCTGTGGCTTGCAATAACCGGTACACTTACAATTTCTTTGATCCCACGGGCTAAGTATGCAAAAGTGCCCCTGGGTACGGAGGCCACAATCTGGGGGACGCGTGCTTCGTGCCATCCTACATTAATGCAAAGGGCATCAACCAGGTTGTTTGACAAGGCTTTGGCATATGCCTGAAGTTCCAGTCGTGAGTTTCCGCCGGGCATAAAATCATTGCCGTTCATGCGGACAATTAAAGGGAACTCCTTTCCCACAGCATCTCTGACAGCCGTTACAATTTCAAGCCCGAATCTCATTCGGTTTTCAAAGCTGCCGCCGTAATTGTCAGACCGCTGGTTGGTCAAAGGAGAAAGAAATTCACTGATTAAATAGCCGGTTCCGCTCAAGATTTCAACGGCATCAAATCCAGATTTTTTAACCCTTACTGCGGCCTGTGCAAAAGCGTTGATGGTTGCCTTTATTTCATCCATCGTCATTTCTTTCGGGGTTTCTTTTGTCATTCTTGATGCGATGGGAGAGGGTGCCACAGGCTGTTTCCCATTGAGGAAAAAAGAAAAATTATATCGCCCCGCATGGTTGAGTTGCAGGACGCTGAAAGACCCGTTGTCCTTGATGGCTTTTGACAGCTTTTGAAGGCCGGGTATGAATTTGTCATCATGGGCACCGATATTCTGGGTATTTCCGGAGAGTTCATCCACGGTTGCATAGCCGGCACAAATCATTCCGGGCTTGCCTTTGGCCCTTTGGGCATAAAAATGAATAATCTGGTCTGTGACTTCAAACTCCTGAGCCATCCCCAGATGCATGGCAGGAAGATATATTCTGTTTTTAATGTTCAGTGTATTGATGGTAATAGGTTCAAAAATGGGGTCTCTCATGATTATTCCTTCAATTTATGAGTAGTTATTTTATTTTTCAAATACCATGATAAAATATGAATAAAAAGTGAATCAATACACTTAACACTTGTCCGGATCTGTCCGGCAGCCAGATTCCTTTCGTTTTTCAGCCAGTCGTAATTTTCTTCTTGCAAGGGCCTCGCGGTTCCTCCTGAACTCTTCTTCTGTCACAAGTTTCAGGGGAGGGACTTTCACCGGTTTTTTGTCTTCCCCCCGAGCAACAAAAGTCAGATAAGCGGATGCAAGGTGGGTCTTAACCCCGGTCAACAGGTTTTCAGTTTCAACTCGTGTTCCGATTTCCATGGAAGTTCTGCCCGTGTAATTGATACTCGCTTTTATTGTTAAAAGGTTGCCGATAAATGCGGGTTTATAAAAATCCAGTCGATCTATGGATGCAGTTACGCAGATTTTCCGGGTATGTCTTATCGCTGTAACACCGGCGGCATTGTCAATCTCCTTCATGACAACACCACCATGGACAATCCCTGCCGCATTGGCATCCTCGGGCAGCATGATTCTGGAAATAATTACGATGGAATCCTGTGCATATTTTTGAGTTTTCATTGCGTCTGCCTTTGTGGTCTTTACTGAGCCTGTTGCCAGAATTTTTCTCAGCCTTACCTGCCAGAGGTTGATTCATGATTGGTGGCGATAATACCGGAAAAAATAAGTATCATGCTGTAAAAATGAATCATACTAATCTTTTCATTCAAAAAAAGATATCCTAAAAAACCACTGAACAGGGGAAGGGTATAATATACCATGCCTGCTTTGGATGGCCCGAGTATGATAATGGATTGATTCCACAGCACAAAGGCACACAGCGATGCAAAGATGCCGACATAAAGAATTGCCGGGATGGTGGTTTGATTTAAAAATGATTGATGAACAGTAAGCTGTTCCCATAAGAAAAAAGGGAACAAAAAAAGCAGTCCTAAGATAAAAGTGGAAAGCTGTAACGCTTTAATACTTAACCCTTCCGGCTTATTTTTTAAAAGAAGGCTGTAAATGGCAAATATGATGGCCGCTGTTAACATCCAGACATCACCAATTGTGAAAGAAATATTTAGAAGGGTGGAGATTTTTCCTTTTGTGATCAGGAACAGGACACCGACTAAAACCAGTGTGATGCCAGATCCTTTTTTGACGGTTAAAACTTCTTCGTAGAGAAATCTGGAAAAGAGGATAATAAAGATGGGAAATGTGATGGAAATAAGCGATAGATTCATGGCCGTTGTTGTCTTCCCTGCAAAATAAATAAGGGTGTTGAAGGTTGTAATGCCCAGAAAGGATGTGATTGAAAAGTATGTGATATGTTTTTTTATGATCGGCCATTCCTGAAGAAGATTCTTGATGGCAAAGGGTGTAAAAACAATCACCGCTACCGTCCATCTGTAGAAAGCAAGGCTGACAGGGGGGATATTGTCGCTGAGGCCTCTTGCGACAATGAAGTTCCCTGACCATAAGGCTGTGGCACCAATGGCAAAAAGATAACCGGTAAAAACAGACTGTTTTTTGAGCCTGTCGGACATATGCTCTCTCCTTTTTTTGAATATAGTCTAATATGCCCTTTCTGTCTGAAAAAAGATATGGATTTGAAAAAAAAGGAACACAAGGGAAAAAAAGATAAGAATTGTGTTTCAAAAAATGAAATATTCCTTTAAATTACAAGTTTAATATAAAAAGGAAGGGTCATTGAAGCAAACATCTGTTATATCTAAAAACTATCTGTATCTGTTTATGGCGCTTCATGTGCTTGGTGCAGCCGGCACATTTATTTTCAGCAAGGCCGCAACGGTCAGCTTTTCGAACCCCATGGTCTTAACTGTTACCCGAGGTTTGGGATCTGCTGCGATTTTTCTTATATTTACCGGATGGAAAATTCCCAAACCTGATTTCACCTTAAGAGAATGGGTTGGACTTCTGGGGCTGGGCGTGTTGCTAGTCCCGTTGAATCAATATTGTTTTTTAAAAGGGCTTGAACTTACCGTTCCGGGGCATTCCGCCCTTCTTTATGCTATGACTCCCCTTGGCGTGCTTCTGGTTTCAAGTGTTCGGATCGGTACAATGCCTTCTCTCCGGAAACTTGCAGGCGTTTTTATTGCATTTTCAGGAGTGGTGATCGTTTTAAGGCCATGGGCATCCGGAGCTCAAATCAGTGAAATGAGAACCGGTGATCTTTGGTTGATCGCCGCTGTTTTCTGTTGGGTGCTGTATACGGTTTTGGCCAGTGACATATGCAGGAAGAAGCATGCGCTGACCGTCACGGCCTGGAGTCTGATTTTAGGCGTTCTCATTATGCTTCCCATGGCGGTCGGACCACTGATGGCGTTTGATTTTTCTGCTGTTTCAACAGCCGGATGGTTCGGACTCGGATATATGATTGTGATCACAAGTACTGTGATGATGATATTGTGGAACATCCTTTTACAGCATCTCACGCCGGTTCAGGTAGCGATTACAACCAATGCTCAACCTCCGGCAACCACCCTTCTTGCAGCAGTAACGGCGGCAGCGGGATTTCTTCCGGGTCATCAGGATCTGGGCCCAGTGTTTATTCTGGGAATGGTGCTCTCACTTTCAGGTGTAATCATCATCCAGAAAGCCCTGGATTAATCTTTTATAATTTTACACCCCCGTCCCGATTCATGTTGCCACTTAATCATTCCAGATATTTGGAACTTTGACAAAAATCACAGGCAAACCGGTCGAGATAAGACACCTGCGAATCTCCTTGATATCAGTCACCCCTGATAATTCCGTTGATGGGTTATCAATAATTTCCGAGATCAGACAACGAAAAAATGCTTGAATTGGGGATATCCTTTTACATTATTTCTTTGGTATGGCAGGGTGATTTGAACTGGTATTAAAAATAAATTTAAAAATTGTATGAGATGCTCCAACATTGAATTATAAAGAAAATATATAGCGGTATTATACAGATTTTTTTCTGCTTAATATAATACGCTCGAAAAGGAAGAAGATGCCACTTCATCGCTTATCCGAAGAAGAGCAACGCTCCTACGCTCGCAAAGCGATTGAATCGCTTGAGCACTGGCTTCGGAGATTGGCTCATGAGAAACTTTCGGCTAGGTTCGGTCATGATTACATCAACGGGAAGCTTGATTCTGGAGACTTCGTGATTAGCAAACCAATCAGGAAGTTTATTGCTTCGAGACTCCAGCAGGAACCGCATCGTTATCCGCGTCCTATTGATGCAACGACACTCGAATACCTCATCAAGATCGTTTGCCATCCAAATTTCTACAAGGAGCTTTTTAGAGAAGCCCTGTGTGATGCCTATCCTGACGGGCCAGAAGAAGCCTCAACGTTTCTCAATCGAATTAACGAGGCTAGAAATAATCTCAGTCATGCTAACCTGACTACAGTGAGACAAGTTGAAAGGATTATTTGTTACTCAAATGATGTTATAGACTCCCTAAAAGGTTACTACATTCGCATGAATCAAGAGAAGGACTATAACGCACCTATGATTATCAGGGTCGCTGATTCCTATGGAAATGAGGCGATCGGTGAACAAATCCGACGAAACAATACAGGACGAGGAGGTTGCCATTGGTATCATACGGATGTTTTCGATGGTGATACGCTCTCAGTAGAGATCGAAGTAGATCCGTCCTTTGATGAAAGCGAGTATACCATTGAATGGGTTGGCGTACTCGGTTCTATCAACGTCACTGGCAAACGACTGCGCGTCGAACTAACGCCCAACTATATCAGGCACGATTACTGTTTCTACGCCAAAGTCATTTCAAATAAGTCTTGGCACAGATGTGGAGACTGTGACGACTGTGTAAGCATATGCTACAAGATTCGCACAAGACTATGACATTCCGAACAATGCCATCCACACGGACTGGAATTCCGCTATGCTTCATTCCCGCCGGTGATGGCCACGTTGGCGTACCTATATCATGTCATTATTCAAGTAAGCGCTTGTTTTTTACCTCAATTGGTGGTACATGTAAAAATACAATAGGAGGTACATGATGGGAAAACTTATGAATATCCTTCCGATAAGCGATTTGAGGCAGGACGCTGCCAAGGTCCTGAAAAAATTACGAGACAACAAGGAACCTATTATCATTACACAAAGAGGTCGGGCGGCTGCCGTTATAATCGGTGTCGAGGCGTATGAAAAATCTGAACACGATAAAGAGCTCCTTCGGCTTTTGGCTAAGGGAGAGAAGGAAATAGAAAAAGGAGAGGGTTATGATCTTGATACTGTTCTTGCTGAAGCCGATTTAATCCTATCCCAAGAGCCATCGTGAAAGTCCGCTTTACGCCTTCTGCCAGATCCCGGTTTCTGTCCGCTCTCACGTATATTCGGCGGGATAAACCTTCTGCAGCAACCAGTTTTCGAGAGCATTCCGAAACGGTTTTGCGAAGGCTTGAGGACTTTCCTGAGTCTGGAAGAATCATACCAGAATTTCCAGAACTTTCCTACCGGGAGGTGATTATATCGCCATACCGTTTTTTTTATAAAATCAAAGGCGATATTGTTTGGATAGTTGCGGTATGGCATGGTGCACAGCTTCCAAAGCAACCAAGGTATTAAATGCCAACAAAAAAATGGAGCTGACCACAAAAGCCGAGCCGATTTTTGGTGAATTCAAAGGCTTAGGCGGCTTTTGTGTCAGCTCATTTTCGATGTTAGGAGGCATATTATTAAGATAATAATTCAAAAACCTGAAAAAAAATAAAGGAGGTATTATGAAACCAAGGAAAATTAAAGACAAGATTTACTGGATGGGTTATGTAGATTGGGACGCACGCCTTTTCGATTCTCTTATCCCTCTTCCAGACGGAACAAGTTACAATGCCTTTTTAATTGAAGGTAGCAAGAAAACTGTTTTGATCGATACAGTTGAGCCACAGTTTGTTGGTGATTTGATGATGCAACTGGATAATGTACCTAAACTGGATTACATAGTTTCACTGCATGCAGAACAAGACCACTCAGGCAGCATTCCCCGTGTACTTGCCCGATACCCGGATGCGAAGTTGATTACCAGCCCGAAAGCAAAAGGGATGCTTATGGATTTGCTCCAAATACCTGAGGAAACTTTTATCACTGTTAACGACGGTGAAAACCTCTCTCTCGGGGACAAGACGTTGGAATTCATACACACTCCCTGGGTACACTGGCCTGAAACAATGGTGGCCTATTTAAAAGAAGATAAAATTTTATTCAGCTGTGACTTTTTTGGCTCTCACATCGCCTCAACTGAACTCTATGTTACCGATGAAGTACGTGTTTACGAGGCAGCAAAACGTTATTATGCCGAGATCATGATGCCCTTTAGCGCTATTATAAAGAAAAATCTGAAAAAAATTGCACCTTATGATATTGATATCATCGCTCCCAGCCATGGACAGATTTATTCACGACCATCCTTTATCATTGATGCATATAAAGAATGGATAGAAGGGCCATCAAAAAATTTAGTCGTATTACCATATATTTCAATGCATAATAGTACAAAAAAAATGGTTGACTATTTTGTTGCATCTCTTGTGGAAAATGGTGTCAATGTCGAACAGTTCGATTTGACTGTAACAGACATAGGGAAACTGGCAATAGCTCTTGTTGATGCAGGGACAATAGTTATTGGCACCCCAACGATTCTTTCAGGTCCTCACCCCAATGTCGTTTATGGCGCTTATCTCGCTAATGCATTACGTCCGAAAGCCAAGTTTCTATCCATTATTGGTTCCTACGGGTGGGGAGGTAAAACTGTAGAAATATTGGCAGGCATGATTCCTAATCTTAAAGTAGAAGTTATTGAACCTGTTCTTGCCAAAGGCTTACCGTCAGAGGCTAATTTTAAGGCGCTTGAAAATTTAGCGGAGACTATTGCCACAAAACACAAAGAGCTGGGCTTTAAATAAACAAAGCGACTTTTACACTTGACCGGTAAACAGTTCCTAACAATGAATGGTTAAGCGGATGGTATGGGAAATATGACCCGAAAGCTTTTGATGGAAAGAATATTAAATTTGACAACCCAAAAAATAGATGGAAAAAAGCTTTTTTGAAACATTGACCTCATTGAAGATAATGCTTGACTTCTAACCGGCATTCGAATATAAATATAAAAATATTGTGTTATATTGTTTTAGCACATAGGTTTCCCTCTCAAGGTGTATATTCCCGATAATAAAAGTGGTATTACCCCCCAAAGTTAGAAACTTGTATTTTTTTATTTTTTTTAGGAGATTGCCAACATGGCTAATGGTACAGTAAAATGGTTTAACGACTCAAAAGGTTTTGGATTTATTGAACAAGAAGACGGCGGAAAAGATGTATTTGTACATCACTCAGGCATTAATACAACAGGTTTTAAATCCCTCAATGAAGGGGACCGCGTTACTTTCGACATCGAAGAAGGGCAGAAAGGTCCTGCAGCAACAAATGTAACCGTTGTTTAGTTAACCGTTTTTTTGCTTAAAAAAAGTCATCTTGATGATTTGAAAAATAAAAGACCCTGAACAGAATATTGTTCGGGGTCTTTCTGTTTTTCTGCCAAAGAGTTTATCCTTCAGGCTTTTGATCTGTTTGTAATTTTCAAAGGGTACTACGAAATTTTAAACTTGCGCTTTAAAATTTTTATGGTATACTCACTTTTTTTAATCGTACCATCCGATCGGTACCTATGTTGTGGTTGATTCCTTTCTTGTTTGACTCAATCCTTAAAAATTTATTATCTTCGCCTGGATCGGCTCCTGTGACATGGAGTGGGCTTTGACAGGAGTAACATATATGTCATTTCGCAAATTGGGTCTTCGGACCGATCTGCTCCGTGCTGTTGAAGCACAGGGCTACACTATTCCCACCCCCATACAGGCCCGGGCAATTCCCATGGTCATTGAAGGCAGGGATATTCTTGCCGGTGCTCAAACCGGTACTGGGAAAACGGCGGCTTTTGCTTTGCCGATTCTCCAACGTTTAACCGAATCAAAAAAGAAGTTTTATCATCCACGTGTTCTTGTTTTGGCACCCACACGGGAGCTTGCGGCTCAGGTTGCTGAAAGCTTTGAAATTTATGGCAGGTATTTGTCGCTTCGCACTGCTGTGATTTTTGGCGGGGTGAAAATCAATCCCCAGATTACAAAATTGAGACATGGTGTGGATATTTTAGTGGCTACGCCTGGAAGGCTGTTGGATCATTTAGGCCGAAAAACACTGGATTTGTCCCAGATTGAGGTTCTGGTTCTGGATGAGGCGGACCGAATGTTGGACATGGGGTTTATCCATGATATTCGGAAGGTGATCAAATACCTTCCGGCTAACCGTCAGAATATGCTTTTTTCTGCCACGTATTCAAATGAGATCAAACGGATGGCCGATGGATTGCTCAACAACCCGGCTCTGATTGAAGTCTCCCGCGGGAACACGGCAGCCGAAGGGGTGACCCAACAGGTGTATCAGGTGTCCCAGGCAGACAAACGGTTCCTTCTCTCAAGTCTGATTCGGGATGGCAAGTGGAGTCAGGCACTGGTGTTTACCCGGACCAAGCACAGAGCCAATAAATTGACAAAACAACTTTTGAGTGATGGTATCAGTGCCGCTGCGATTCACGGCAACAAAAGCCAGGCCACTCGGACACGGACGCTTGCTGATTTTAAGAGCGGTGCCGTTCAGATGCTTGTGGCTACGGATATTGCTGCCCGTGGTTTGGATATCCAGCAGCTTCCTCACGTGGTTAATTTTGATCTTCCCCATGTTCCGGAAGATTATATACACAGGATTGGCCGTACCGGTCGTGCGGGTGCCAATGGTATCGCACATTCCCTGGTAAGTGCCGATGAGCAGAATCTTCTGGCGGGAATTGAGCGTCTATTGAAGCTGAAGATTCCGGTGAAAAAAACCGGGATTCAGATGCCTATAGCCGTTTCAACACCGACACCGGTACGTGTCCGGAAAAATACGCAAAAGGTCAGAAGGAAAAGGGGAAATTCCAGTTGGCTTCCTTCGAGTTTCAAACCGGCTAAACAAACCGGTAGAAGGGCATCGTAAAAAATATAATTAAAGCAAAGGATTCACAATGAAAATAACGATACTGCAGGGCAGTGCCAGGAAAAAAGGCAATACTGCCAGGGTACTTTCCTGGATTGAAGACGAACTGGTTTCCATGCGCCATGAAGTTGAGACAATTTATTTGAATTCCAAAAATCTGCATGGATGTATGGGATGCGCCAAGTGCAAGGAAAAACCCGATGTGATAGGGTGTGTTCAAAAAGACGATGTGCCGGAAATTTTGGAGAAAATGATTCAATCACAAGTCGTTATTTTTTCCTCTCCATTATATTTCTGGGGCCTTACTGCTCAAATCAAGGCAGTGATTGACAGGACATACAGCCTGTACACAAATTATCACCAGCCAGGCCATGCGTCTCTCATTAAGGGACAACGTCAGGCCCTTTTGGTGACGGGCGCCGGACCTTATGAAAATAATGCAGAAGGCGTATTCGCGGCTTTCGGACGGATGCAAAACCCGCACATGGCCATCAATGCCGGTGAACTTTATATTGGTTCGTGTACAACCCCTGATCAACTCAATGATTCAGTTCAACAAAAGGCGATTGAATTTGCCCGAAAGATTGTTGCCTGATTAATTTATGGGGCAGCAATGCCCCAGTAATTAAAACTTAATGGTTTTAGACTGCTTGTATATTTCATATCAAGTTTTTTGATTTTAAAACCACCTTTTTCGATAAGGCGGGGTGTGGGCCTGTTCAGATTACACCCCCCGCTGACCAATTTCCATAGGGGATTCATTCTGTTTTGCCATTTGATAATATGATCATCCGGTGCCTTCCCATGTTCATAAAAAATTAATTCGCCTCCGGGTTTTAAAACCCGGTTCATTTCCTTCAAAGCTTTCACCACATCAGGGATCGAGCAAAGGGTATAAGTAACCAGCACAGTATCTGCTGAATTCTTTTCAAGCGGAATTTCTTCAGCAGACAAATTTATGAATTCGACGTTGAATGGAACCTGTGCAGCCTTTTCTTCTGCAATTTTCTGCAATGCTTTTGAAGGATCCAGCCCCCACACAAAGTCGATTTTTTCCGGGTTATAAAATGGCAAATTCAGTCCTGACCCGATGCCGATTTCCAGGACTCTTCCAAAGGCTTGCGGAACGATCTTTTTACGCTGATATATGAAATCTTTCCGGGAACAAACCCAGTGGGTCAGTTTCGGAAAAATATGATTATGATATAATTCCATTTAATCCAGACCCAGTTCTTTTTTGACTTTTTGAACCTCTTTGCGTTGCAGTTCGTTTAAAAGCGGGTCAGGCATTTTCCCGGTCTCAATATCATATAGCAACGCTTCTACAGCCTCTCGCCCGTCTGCTGTTTTTACGGCTTTCCTCGGGGTTATATTACCCAGAGCAGGAAGTTTTATATCCACCCAGTCATCCCAGTGTTTTGAAAGCATCTTTTGTAATTGCTGTTGAATTTCAGGATTTTCCATCATGGCATCATGTTTTTCTTGAAATTTTTTATACTTAAGAGAATTTTCATCTGAATGGTTCATGATTGAGTCCATATCTTCAATAGCATCAAGTTTAAACTTGGCATCACTGCCCATCCGGGTTTTAATTTCTTTTCGTATGCGGTTCGCCCGTTTGATAGAGTTAACTTGTACCGTCAGTTTCTTATGGTCGATACTCACTTCGCCTAAAATGGTGTTTTCATAGTATGTAATTTTTTTATTTCCTTTTTTTGTCCATGAAAAATTTACCTTGGTGATTCGGCCTTTTTCGTCTGATTCGGCTGTTTTCCGGAGGGCTTCAGGGGATTCAACTGTACACAGGGAGGCCAGTTTCCCAAATGCAACATCAGGGTCTTTTATCTCAAAAATAAGTTTATGAAATTCCAGCAGGTCTCCATCGGTATTCTGCATTGTTGGAGGGGTGTGCAAATGATGGTCAATATCGAGATACGCTTCCCGCAGTTCCATATCCCACTCCAGCAGGTCTTCATCAGTTATCAGAAGTCGGCCTTCTTTGATTTCTTTTCGAAGTTCGATCAATGTCGGTTTCAGTCCGATCGGAATGATAGTCCGGCCCATGCCGACGAGCAGATCGATATTATCTATGACAACTGCTCTGGCAAAAACAATATTCTTAGGGTTAAGGGATCCTGAGCCCATATGCTCCTGAACTGTGACGGTTTTTCCGGTCATAATATTCTTAAGGTCAATGGATTGACCGGGCTTGACTCCCATGACTTCCCAGAAGCAATACGGCATATGACTGATACCTTTGATCAGTTTTTTTTCCATCTCACTGATTTTCTTGATGTTTTCCTTCATATAGGCTTCGGCAATGGTGATCTCTATCTCTTTTTTAGCCCAGGTTTCATCAATGTCCGGCTTGCAGTCCCAGTTATACAGAATCCATGGTCGGTAAAGATCCTGAAGGGATTCCATTGCGTCTTCGGTAAAATATTCATCTTCTTCATCCGGCCAGCAGAAAAATTCATACAACGCATCTTCTATGATCTCGCTATTGAAATGTTTGAGCATATAGTTTTCAAGTTTAGGTTCAAGGTCTTTATAGGCCTTGGAGATGCGTTTGTAGGCCAGGTCAATGGCGGGTATGACATTGTTTTTATTCAAACAGCATTTTTTATATTTTTTTCCACTGCCGCACGGACATGCGTCATTACGACCGATTTTCATGTTTGTGTCCTTATTTTTTTGTGTTCTTTAAATTTGTTTTACATCATCTGTCATCATTTGTTAAGATCATTTTGTTAAGTTCATTTTTTATTTAAATATTTTAGAGTTTGGGGGAGGAAATATGAAATCCATCCAGGCGGAATTTAAAGAGACGTCAAAAAAAATCACCATTAAAAAGGATGCCAAAGAGGAAGACTGGGCAATGGTCTGCCAAAAATTCAATGATGACGTGTCCCGTATCAGTGATGTAACAGACCAGGAAGATTATACCGGGGTGTTTGAGTGTTTTGATGATGATAACAATCGATTTTTTTATCTGGTTAAGGAAGATAAGGATTTATACCGGATGAAACGCAAACAGTTTTTTGATAATATTGGGCTGAAATAAAAATGATTAAATCTATGAATATTGCCTGGTGGGTGCAGCGCTGGGCTGAGCTGACACCGGACAAGGCGGCGGTCCTGTTTGAAGGACAGACCATCTCTTATCAAGTGCTTTGCCGGCGGGCGGACCGGACAAGCTGCTGGCTTCAGTCCATTGGGATTGAAAAGGGTGACCGTGTGGCCGTGATGCTTAATAATTGTCCCGAATTTCTTGATTTATTTCTTGCCTGTGCCAGGCTTGGGGCTATTTTTGTTCCCATAAATTTTCGAATTACATCGGTTGAACTGGATTATTTTATTAAAAACTGCCGCCCCAGGCTTTTTGTCCATGGAGACGAATTTGCTGATGCAGTGAGCGCACTTGAGCTGGAAAGCTATCTGCCGCCCATGATGATAGCGGTCGTGGGAAATGCTCAGTTCAGCAGCCGGCGATTTGATTTTGTTGAAGAAACCGGGAAGTTTGACGGGAAGCGGACCTTTCTGACAAGGTCTCTGGGTCCTGCTGATCCTGAAGAACCCCAGGTGATCATGTACACGTCCGGTACCACGGGTCAGCCAAAGGGAGCGGTTCTGTCCCATCGGAAGACATTTTTTAACTGCCTGAATGCCGATATTTTTTTCAAGCTTCATTATAGTGATATCATGCTGATTTTTTTGCCTTTATTTCATTCTGGTGGTCTTTTTATTCAGGCCGCCCCGACTTTTTATAAAGGGGCAACCATTGTTCTTCACAGAAAATTTAATCCTGTGTCGATTTACAGGGATATTGAAAAATACCGGGTGACTAAATTTTTGGGTGTTCCTACGGTATATAGGGAATTGTTGAAAGTTGAACCTGAAAACCGAAGGGATATTTCCTCTCTGCGGGTCTGTGCCGGGGGTGGGGAAAAACTGAATCAGGATCTGATCAAAAAATGTGCTGAAGCGGGGCTTGCTTTTCGCCAGATCATGGGACAGACAGAAACTTCTATCCTGTTATGGGCGTCTGAGGATGATCCCTTGAAAAAGCCAGGAACTGTGGGGCGACCCGTTTTTCATGCTGAAGTGTCTATCCTGGATGAACGGGGAAGAGCGGCAAAACCGGGAGAAATAGGCGAGATTGTTGTCCGGGGATCGATCATGATGAAAGAGTATTGGCAGGATCCTGTAAAAACAGAAGAGACTATTAAAAACGGGTATCTTTATACAGGGGATCTGGCCCGTATGGATGAAGACGGGTTCTTTTATCTGGTTGGAAGGGCAGGGGATATGTATATCTCAGGCGGGGAAAACGTTTATCCGGTAGAAGTAGAAAAAATTCTCAAACTTCATCCGGAGATTGAGGATGTAGCTGTTATAGGAATGACCGACGAGACATGGGGCGAAACAGGGCATGCTTTTGTTATTGTCTCACCGGGTGCATCCCTGACCCAGGCGGATGTTATTGGCATGTGCCAGGGGAAACTTGCAAAATACAAATGGCCTAAAAAGGTGACATTTAAATCACAATTTCCCCGGACTTCTCTTGGTAAGGTCAGGAAAGGGGCACTTTCTTAACCCTACAAAGAGAACCGCCATTCTGGGTTTACTCCTTTTTTGTTGCCTGGGTTTCCCAGTCTGCAATTTTAGTTGTTTCATAAATTTCTTCCCAGCCGGTAATCATTCCGGCTATATGGCTGAAAATAGAATGTCCCGTGGTCGTCATATAAAGGTGGATGATTAAAAAATTTAAAAGGAAGAGCGCAATCACTGTGTGGATGACAGCTAAAACTGACAGGGGTAAGATTTGCGGGATGTCATTATATAAATAATATAATAATCCTGTCACCATCTGCATCGGCAGCAACATGGCCGAGATACCCAGATAGGTCAACCGTTGCAAAGGGTTGTGTTTGGCCCCTTTTGCTTTTTGCACGGGGTGGGGCTTTCCCTGAAAAATTCCCCAGGAATAGTAGAGGACAACCGAAAAGAGTTTTTTTGTTGTGGGGATATATTGCTTCCATTCTCCGGTTGTAAATAGCCAGAATACAAAAAAGGCAAATAGGATCAGCCAGGACAGACCAACAAAATTATGAATATCGACAGCTGTCTGAAAGCCGAACAGTTTGTAGGTTCCATGAATTTCAAGACCGGTGACGATCAGGCTGATGATCATAAATGCCTGGAGCCAGTGCCAGAAACGTTCGTATCTTGTATAAAGATAAATTTTAATAGTTTTTGTAGCTTCCATTTAACTCTCCTTGCCGTTGCGTGTAAAGAATCGTCCTAATCCATGGAGTAATACACCTGCCAGTGCGCCAATGACCGAAATCCATCCAATAGTATCAAATAAGTTTGATTTGTCTCTTCCGGGCATATACAGCCCTGTGATATTGGCAAGCCTGGAGTTTTCCCTGATATGGCATTGGGTACAATTCAGTGCATTCTCCTTGGGGGCAACCATGTGGGTGATGGGAAATGCATAGGTTGTTTCCACGTAATCGAATTCGCCTGAATAAGGGATACCAAGGGCTTTATTGCCGTGTTCAATGGCGTCATTCATATCAAATGTTGTCCAGTAACCGTTTTCCCCTGAAAGCATGGGGGCCAGAAGTTTTTTGTTGACTTTATCATAGGGTTGTTTCCCCCGATGAATTTTAAACGGGAAAATACGGGCTTCGGGATCGGTTTTATCACCAACCGGATGGCTGACCTTTACAATTTGTGCCGGATCGATGACATCATCGGCGGTTGTACTGGTTAAAGAACCATTGAACCAGAAATATTCAGGCACGACATTCTTTTCCCATTTAAATTCCCCTTTGATGGATTTATATACATTTTTTCCATACGGACCTTCTTCATGATAGGGTTTCCCCTCTTTCAACTTTCCGGCTTTGCTCCAGTCCCACCACATCTTTGTGGGATTCACTCTTGCAAATTTTGGAATGTGACAGGCCTGGCAGGAAACTACATCAGTATGGTCATTCATTTTGGAATCGGTTTTATGGGGTTCGCTGCTGTGACAGGAAACACAGGTGATTTTTGGAGCCAGATCATCTTCAATCAGGCTTTTCCGTGTTTCAACAGCAGGGTTTGTATAAATTCTGCCGGCAATGTTATGATCAACCGTGGTGTGGCATCGGGTACACGAAAAATTTTTTCCGTCGGTGCCCATATGCACATCCAGCATCCGATTCGGTTTGGTTAAAGAAGTATCAAGATCACCATGTTTTACGCCATCTCCGCCACCGCCTTTGAAATGACAGTCTCCGCAATTTTTCCTTGTGGGAAAGGTCACCTGGGTAATAGCTTCTTTGATTTCCTGTTGGATATCACTGACCATTGCTTTGGTGTCAGGATCTGTATCTTCTGAAAATGCCTTGATATCATCAAAGGCTTCGATAAAATTAAAACCGGATGAGTTATGGCATTTCAGGCAATTGACCTCACCGTTTGTTCCTTTTTTATTCCAGCTGGTATGGCATTTCAAACAGCCTTTATCTTCCATGGCATTGCCGGAAATACAGAAATTATTTACTGAATGGCCCGCCTTTCCATACCGCATATCACTTTTATCTCCTGATGCCAGCCATGTCCAGTGAATGGTTTTATGGAACTGGGTGGCCGCTTCGGAATGGCAGGATATACAGGCTTTAGTGATCTCTTCTCCTGAGGTAAAATTTTTATTTAAGGCAGCTGCTTTTGTATGGTTTGTCGTACTCCATCGTTTGCTTCCTTTAACAGCCTGTTTGGCCAGTTTCCGTCCTAAAGCTTCTTCACCGTTTTCAGGTGTCGATGCAAAGACAGCCTGAAAAGAGCAAAAGAAAGCTGTTATAATCATCATAGTAAGACAGCATTTAAAAAAATACCGTGGGTTCATACGTATCTCCATGAGCTTATTTATAAAGCGTTATTTGGGTTTTTTAATCTCAATGGTTCCATCACTTTTAAAATCAATTTCAGCTTCCACATAATAGACGTCTTTTAAAGATTTTCTTACGTCTCTTGTCATATAATAAGCTTCTCCGCTTCTTGCACCGGTTGGGCATACATAAACAATGGGTTTGTTATCGGGGAAATCCTTGATTTTGGGTTCAAGTTTTTCAACCGGGATATTAATGGCGGTTTTAAAGGATCCTTTTGCAAACTCATCCGCATCTCTTACGTCGATGAGCAGGATGGATTCAGGATTTTTTGCGATAATGGATTTAAATCGTTCAAGTTCAATAGCACCTTCAACCTCACCCGCTTTCACCTGAACAGTCTCATTGGATTGCCCATAGGTCTTTTTCCATTCAGGATATCCTTTGGCAAAGACTTTAACGGTTTTATATCCTAAGGCTTCCGCTTTTTTTGCAGATTTATGGCTTAATCGGCATTTAAGCCCGCCGCAATAATAAATCAGGAGAGCATTTTTATCTTTTGGCAGAAGATTTGTTTTTTTATCAAATTTAGAAAATGGAATGCTGATCGCTCCAGGGATATGCCCTTTTGTGTATTTTACTTTGTAGGGTCTTGCATCAACAATCATTACATTATCCGGCATGGGAACAGACATATGTGCTTTTACAAACTTTGCATCCACGATATCATGAAACATCCATGAGGTGTCTTCAACAGGCGTTGCAGCGGTTTTTACCGTTTTGGTTGCCGTACATCCTGTCAACAGTACCAGGCCTGCTACCAAGGCCAAAATCAAGGTTTTTACGTTGGTTGATTTCATTTGTTCTCCTTAAAATTTATATAGAATCGTATTGACCCACATAGAGCAATGAGTGTGCCAGTGTAAAAAAGTCACTTCTTATTCTTATAACCGGTTAAATTTAAAAGATATTCATGTGTATGCAAGATTTTTTCATTATTAATTTTCATTATTTTCATTGTAAATATGTTAACAATATGTTAACTTGTTAATTAATAGTGTTAATTTTTATGGAGGCAATATGGAAATTGGGAAACAATGGCGGCATATTATTGATTCTGTTCAGGATGGTATTATTATCGTTGATGCGAAGGGTGTTTTTCTTGCAGCCAATGAAATGGCTCAGTTAATTACAGGTTATACTGAAAAAGAACTGAAAGGCCAATCCTGTCGGATTTTGAATTGTACCGGATGCAAGATTATAGGAAAAGGAAAAGGGAAAAAATGGTGTGGCCTTTTTTTAGAAGGTCTTATCCGGGAAAAAAAATGTGTGATTACCAACAGCCAAAATAGAACTATACCAGTTATTAAGAGCGCAACCGTACTTTTTAATGAAAAAAAAGAGATTGTGGGTGCGGTTGAAACCCTGAAAGATATCTCTGAAAATATTAATTATAAGAATGAATTGGCATCCATAAAAAGAATGTATTATATTGACGAAGGATTTCATGGTATTATCGGAAAAACACCGGTGATGCAGAATCTTTATGAATATATAGAGAGTGTGGCGTCTCTGGATACGCCGGTAATGATTTTGGGGGAAAGTGGCACGGGAAAGGAAATGGTTGCCAAAGCACTTCATGAAACCGGCAACAGAGCGTCCAAGCCGTTTATTAAAGTTAATTGCGCGGCATTGAGTGAAAATATTCTTGAAAGTGAATTGTTCGGCCATGTCAAGGGTGCGTATACTGGAGCAGAAACGAACAGGATAGGACGGTTTGAGGCAGCACACACAGGGACTCTTTTTCTGGATGAAATCGGAGATATTCCCCTTTCTGTTCAGGTTAAACTGCTCAGGGTTCTGGAAGAAAAAATGATTCAGCGGGTCGGTGCAAATCAATCCATTCCCATTGATGTCAGGATTATTACAGCAACAAATAAAAATCTTGAAAAAATGATAGAGGAAGGGACATTCAGGGAAGATCTTTTTTTCAGGGTGAATGTTTTTCCGTTAACCTGTCCGCCGCTTCGTCAACACAAAGATGATATTACGCTGATTACCCAGCACTTTATCAGTCTTCATGCAGAGAAAACAGGGAAAAATATTTTAGGGTTTACACCGGAAGCCATGCGGTTAATGGTGGCCTATCCCTGGCCCGGCAATATCAGGGAATTGAGAAATAGTGTCGAGTATGCGTTTGTTCTGGCACGGGGAAAAAGTATCAGGCCCGAACATCTGCCGGAAAAAATTATAAGTTTTAATCCTTTGGATACAAAATTTTTAAAAAAGGTAGAATACAATGGTATCGTTAATGTTGGCCTGTCTGAAAAAGAAAAGCTTCTTAACGCACTTCAACAGGCTGACGGGAATCAGACTCGGGCAGCAGATATTTTAGGGGTCAGCCGGATAACCGTGTGGAAGCGTATTAAGAAACATGGCATACAGCTTAAGTGATCCGATTCAACCGTTTAAAGACTGATAGTCGCCGCATCACAAGCAAGATCAATTAACCGTTACTATAAAGTGTTAATAAATTATTAACATTGTCAATGGGAACGTTCTGTGTAGGCGTGTGATAAAATATCGGGTAAATATTTTAGGAGTGCTATAGCCGCTTGATTAGGGGAATGAAGAATTTTATTAAAAAAAAGTTTGTCTTTGGTATAGTCATTGCTTAATTGCTGCCTTAGCGATATTTGTTAAAATTAAATTCAACTTAAGGACTTGAACATGAAAAAGGAAAACATACTTGTTGCTGTTATTATCTGTATTGCTGTTGCGGGTGTTATGATGTATATTAATTTAAATCCGAAACAACCGGTTGCAGTTATTCAAGACAAGATGCCCGGCCCAATCAGTGCTACTTCAGATATAGACTGGCAGGAGTATGTTCAAGGTATGGAATTGGCAAAAACAGAGAATAAGCCTATTTTTTTATATTTTTATGCTGACTGGTGTACCTACTGCACAAAACTTAAAAAGACAACATTTCGAAATGAAGCGGTTTTAGCCTATTTAAAAGATAATTTTATCAGTATTTTAGTGGATACGGATAAAAAACAAGAGCTTGCGACACAATGGAGCGTCAGGGGGCTGCCAACGTTATGGTTCCTTAAACCGGACAATTCAAAAATTAATAGTATCCCCGGGTTTGTCGATGCAAAACAATTGTTGCATATTCTAAAATATATTCATACGGAAAGTTATGATAAAATGAATTTTCAGGAATTTGCAAAAACATTATAGGAGATTAGATTGAATATTAGAAAAATCACATCTATTCGATTATATAATATGATTAAAAAAATATCAAAAAGGAAGGAAAAATGACATCTAAACTTTCGCGCAGGGCATTTTTAAAAGGTTCCCTGACTGCTGCAGGATCTGTGGCTGCAACCACAAGCATTGCCCGTGCTGCCACATCTATGGCCCATACAAAAAAGGAGCCCTTGGTGACTTTGCTTGACATCAGTAAATGCATTGGCTGCGAAGAGTGTGTCTATGCTTGTCAGGAAGTAAATGCAAACAAGTATCCCGAACCCCAGAAACCATTCCCCAAAATGGTTCCCGACAGGGTCCCGGTACAGGACTGGTCGGATAAAAGAGATGTGACAGACCGTTTGACGCCTTATAACTGGCTTTTCATTCAGCATGCATCCGCCACGGTCAATGGGGAAGAGATCGAACTCACTATTCCAAGACGGTGTATGCATTGTGATAATCCTCCCTGTGTCAAGCTTTGCCCCTGGGGCTCGGCAAAACAGGAGGAAAACGGACTTTCAAGGATTGATCCGGACATTTGTCTTGGCGGGTCAAAATGTAAAAAAGTCTGTCCCTGGGATATTCCTGAAAGACAGACCGGTGTCGGGCTTTATCTTGACATCTTGCCGGCCTTTGCCGGAAACGGGGTCATGTATAAATGTGACCGGTGCTATAACAGACTTGAAAAAGGTGAAGTGCCTGCCTGTATCGAAGCCTGTCCTGAAGATGTTCAAACCATTGGTCCGAAAAGTGAAATTCTGGAAAAGGCCCATGCTCTTGCCAAAGAGATGAACGGATATATTTATGGGGAGCATGAAAATGGTGGAACCAATACGATTTATGTCTCTCCTGTTCCCTTTGAACAATTGAACCAGAGTATCGAAAAAGGAAAAGGCAAACCTCATTTGAATACGGTCAAGAACATGATGGCGGATGGGACCAACCTTGCCAAAGCCATGCTTATTGCACCCCTTGCAGGTGTTGTCGCTGCATTTGGTAAGTTTTACTTGAGTTCAAAGGAGGACAAATAATGAAGACCACAGGAAAATTACGACGCTATATTTATGTCCTTACCCTCTTTTTTATAACCTTATCCGGTTTTGGGCAGATGCCGATTTTTAAACGATATTATATTGCGGATATTCCCGGATTGGGATGGTTGGCACAGTTTTATGTGACCCATATTATCCATTATGCTGCGGCCAGTGTACTGATAGCGCTTGTTCTATATATTCTTTTTGATTTTATTTTCAATGGATCAGGGTTGAATAGAATTACCGGGTCCGGATATCTCAAAATAGTAATTCTTGCCGGATTAATTGTTTCGGGTGGGTTAATGGTGTTTAAAAACCTTCCCGGTGTATATTACGGCCATACGACAATTATTGTTTTGGATCTGGTTCATTTAAGCCTTTGTATGATGTTGTTATGTGTCAGCCTCTATACCCTGATTTGGGAAAAAAAGTGGGTGAACTAAAACAGGTTAATATCAAGAGACCTCCAACCCTTTCATCCGGAAAGGGTTGGAGGTCTCTTGATTACCAGGAGGAATAGGGTGTTTCAATCAGGTTGGAATTAAAGTATCGGGGGTCATGGGTGACTTCTTTTTCGATCCAGTCCGGTTTTTCAAACACCTGATCAATTGAATCCAGTTCAATTTCAGCGACAACGAGTCCCTTATTATCCCCTGAAAATTGATCAATCACCCATTCAAAGCCGTTGAATTCAATTTGATATCTTGTTTTTTCTATTAAGGGTTTTTTACAGAAAAGTTGTAGCATTTCCTTTGCATCCTGTTGCGGGATGGGATATTCATACTCTTTTCTGGCAGCATTACGGGTGGCGCCTTTAACAGTAAGAAAGGCGCTGTCCCCTGAGAGCCGAATTCTGACAACTCTGTCTTTTCCATTTATCATGTACCCCTGGCGGATGATGTTGCCGTTAATCAGTAAAGCGGTGGGCAGGTATTTTAAAAGAAATTTTCTTTCTATTTCAATGGCCATTATCTGATTCCTTTTTTAATCCAAAAATTGTTAAAAAACGCTTTAAATTTTTATCATGTTCTTGATATAGTGCAGTGATGATTAAAAAATTACAAGGAGAAAAAATGTTGAAAATTGGCATTATCGGCGGATCAGGGCTGGATGATCCTGATATTTTAAAAAATCCGGATGACCTTGAAATGACCACGGAATATGGGAATCCTTCTTCTTGCTTATTGTCCGGAAAAATAAAGGGTGTGGAGACCGTTATCCTTGCCCGGCATGGTCGAAAGCACCAGTACAGCCCCACCCAGGTGAATAATCGTGCCAATATCAAAGCACTTCAACAGACAGGGGTGACGCATATTATCACCACCACAGCCTGTGGCAGTTTAAGGCAGGAAATAGACCGGGGACACCTGGTTATTTTGGATCAATTCATTGATTTTACACGATTTCGGAAGAATACTTTTGCGGAGTCTTTTGAAAATGGTCTGGTTCATCCCGTCATGGCCCATCCCTTTGATGAAGCGTTAAGAAAAAAATTGTATAGAACAGCAAAAAAACTTGATTTGAACGTTCATGGAAAAGGGTGCGTTATCACTATTGAAGGTCCCCGGTTTTCTACTGTTGCCGAGTCCAAAATGTTCAGGATGTGGGGAGCCGATGTGATCAATATGTCAACAGCCCCCGAAGCCATGCTGGCAAATGAAGCCGGCATCCCTTATGCCACCGTTGCCATGTCAACGGACTATGACTGCTGGAATGGAGATGAAGTCCCTGTTACCTGGGAAGAGATCCTGGCAGTATTCAAACAGAATGCAGATAATGTAAAACAATTGCTTGTAGCTGTAATAGAAGAATTAAAAGAATAACCGCGAGGAAAAATAAAGGAAAAAGAAATGGATTTAAAAGAGACCATCAGAAGTATTCCGGACTGGCCCATTAAAGGCGTGATATTCCGTGATCTGACCACATTGATGCAGAACCCGCAGGCTTTTCAGAAATCGTGTAATGTACTGTATGAACGATATAAAGACATGAAGATTGACAAGATTGTGGGGATTGATGCCAGAGGGTTTGTCTTTGGTGCAGTCCTGGCCTACAAACTGGGGATCGGGTTTGTTCCGGTCAGAAAAAAGGGCAAGCTGCCCTGGAAAACCATCCAGGAAACCTATAGCCTGGAATATGGAGAAGATACCCTTGAAATCCATGAAGATGCTGTTGAAAAAGGCGAAAAAGTTATCATTATCGATGATCTGATTGCCACCGGCGGTACTATTGGTGCGACAGTTAAGCTGGTAAAAAAATTGGGTGCCGATATTATTGAATGTGCGTTTGTCGTTGAACTGCCCGATTTGAAAGGAAGAGATCAGATCCAGAATTGCAAAGTGTTTGCCATAACAGAATTTGAAGGCGAATAGCCTTCATTGATCCATCAGGATAATCGTTGAGGTTTCACACCCTGGATCTGAATATTTTGTATTGGGTTGATAAAGGCGTGTGTCAGATGAATGTCGGTTAGATGAATATAGATCTCTCCATTGGGATGAATCCCCCGGATCTTCCCGTCATGCAAAAACCATTGTAATAGTATTTTGGACAGGCGTTTACGATTTATTTTTTCAGGATTTTCCAGGGTGTAAAAGGGAGTTGATTCCGGCAGGGTTCCTTCTGAATCCATGAGATGTTTCATAAAGTTAAGGATACGGGAAAGCCTTAACAGAGTAACCGCTTCGATTCTTGTCGTTGTATTATCCAATGGAAGTGCAGTCGATCGCATCAGGTTGAAATGATCCGGTAAAATTTTATTGTTTTTACAAATCTCATAATCAAGGCTGCCAGGGGCCGGATAAAAAATGGACAGACCCACAAGGGTTCTTTTTTGAGCAAGATATAAAAGATCCTTTAATGAACTCTCTGCTGTCTGACCGGGTGCGGCTGCAATGATGTATGAAACCGTTTCAAGACCATATTTTTGTGAAAGATCAAGTGCCTTTTCAAAGGCTTTTCTGACATCAGGCCGGTTGAATTTAGCCAGCTGGGTTTTTGAGGTTGATCCCAATGACAGATTGAGCGTTTTAAACCCGCACGCTTTCATTAAGGAGACAATCTCTTCATCTATGGCTGGCGGGTAAAGACCGTTCATGGCGCGCAGTTCAACATTTTTATTTTTAAAATAGAGCTTTATCTTTGAAAAAAGTGTTATAAACCATTTTTTGTTTAAACAGAGATTTTCATCTTCAAAGTCAATAAAGCCGACATCAACGTCTTTGGTCTGCAGTTTAATTTCATCCAGGACATTCTCAACTGACCGCTGTCTGAACGGGGCATGGGCAGATGAGGCTGAAACAGAACAATAGGAGCATCGCATGGGGCAGCCCCTGCTGGATACGATAGTGGTTGAGGCCCGGTTTTTTCTCTGGTAGAAGCCATGATTTATCAGCCGGTTTTCCGGTATGGGGATAGCAGATAGATCCGGTATCCAGACAGGATCTGAAATAAAATACCCCCCCTCTTTTTTAAAGGCAATTCCCGGGATCTGCTTTAGATCGGTGTCATTTTTCAATGCGTCACAAAGATCGGTCATACTGGTCTCTCCCTCTCCTCGGAGCACAAAATCAATGGCATCACATTCCAATACTTTTTCAGGGAAAAAGGTCGGGTGATGCCCTCCCGTTACAATTTTACAATTCGGGCAAAATTTTTTTATTGTTATGGCAGTTTTTATGGACGCGTTTGAATATGCGGTAAAAAGAGAGGAAATTCCAACGACAAAGGGTTCTTTTTCTCTGATTGTTGTTCCAACATATTCATAGCTGTATCCAAAATGCCTGAAAGCGTGAAAAAGAGAAAAAGAAGACCTATCATTTTTGCCGTAAAAGGGTTTTAGAAAGGAAAATTCATCAGGCAATTTAATTTTTTTAGATTTCCGACTTGCAAGGCAATCCAGTATTTCAACCTCAAATCCATTGCCGGCAAGGGAGGCAGCAATGGATGCAAGTCCGTAGGGAATGGTTCTCTTTTTTGTCAGATAAAAATCTTCTATGGGGGGTTGCACCAGAATAATCTTCGATCTATTCATATAAGACCTATCACTGTCAGATAAAAGTTATGGTGTACGTATCATGTTTTAAAAATAAATAAAAATGGTTAAAAAAATTATTGAAAAAATCTGATTTCCCTTGCTTAAAAATTATTATGTTGACATATTTAAAAGATAGTACCGAAAAAAAAAAGGACACCTTTGGATACATTCACCCAGAATACAACTGAAATCATTCTTGAAAGCATATCTGACGGTGTTTTTACGGTTGATCATGAGTGGAAAATTATGTCATTTAATCGTGCGGCTGAAAAAATTACCGGTATAGCACGAAAAGATGCCATTGGCCGGTATTGCTGGAATGTGTTTCGATCAAATATGTGCCAGGATGAATGTGCACTAAAAAAAACCATGCAGGAAGGCAAGTCATTTTTCAGCAGTTCCACGTATATTGTTAATAGTCAGAAGAAGCGGATTCCCACTACTGTTTTCACTGCTTTGTTAAAAGATAAAAAAGGCAATATTATCGGTGGGGTTGAGACTTTCAGGGATCACAGACTTGTGGAGGAATTACGAAAAAAACTTTATGGCAGTTTTCAAATGGGAGATATGATCAGCCGCAGCCAGGCAATGAGAAATATCTTTAAACTCCTGCCGAAAGTCTCTCAAAGTGACAGCACCGTACTGATCAGAGGGGAAACCGGTACAGGAAAAGAATTGATAGCAAAGGCGATTCATGATTTGAGCCCAAGAAAGGATAACCCCTTTGTCGCGATCAATTGCGGGGCACTTCCGGATACGCTTCTGGAATCGGAATTGTTCGGGTATAAAGCAGGTGCCTTTACCCATGCAACTAAAAATAAGCCGGGATTATTTGCCACGGCAAATAAAGGGACTATCCTTTTGGATGAAATTGGAGATACGAGCCCTTCGTTTCAGGTAAAGCTTCTTCGGGTTTTGGAGGAGAAGGCATGTTTGCCCCTTGGCGCCGTTAAAAAGGAAAAATCAGATATAAGAGTCATTGCCGCCACAAATAAAAATTTGTCTAAAATGGTTGATGCGAATACATTCAGACAGGATCTTTTTTACCGCATTAATGTGGTGCAATTAAAATTGCCTCCGCTGCGACAAAAGATGGAGGATATCCCCCTCCTTGTAGAACATTTTATCGCCAACCTGAATAAAATACGGGGGAAATCTGTGAGCGGAATAGACAAAACAGCTCTTGGGATCTTGATGGCACATGATTACCCGGGAAATATAAGAGAGCTTGAAAATATTATCGAACATGCGTTTGTGCTGTGTTCCAAAGGGGATATCACAAAGGAGCATCTGCCTTCCACGCTTACACGGCAATCCCTGATAGAAATAGAAGATAATGCGTCGCAGTTTCCCTTGAAAGCCGCAGAAATTAAAGTCATTAAGATATTTTTGAAAAAAAATAATTATGACCGCAAAGCCACTGCCAAAGATCTGGGTATAGACAAAAGCACATTGTTTCGAAAAATCAATAAACTTGGAATCAATCTTCCTAAAATCGACGGGCGATTTAAAAGATGAGATTTTTCTGATAGTCTGCAATTTTGAATCTCTATACCATTGCAGTTCTGCAATTTTATAATATTATCCCAAAAAATCATTCCATGGTGTATCCTTCCTAACCGTCTATAATTAATACTTTATTTTTTTACTAAAAATTATAATTGAAGTTGGCATGCTCCTTGCGGTTATAAATTGTCATAGTCAAATTAAAAAAGGGGATATCAATAAAAATCCCAATTTTATTATACTTAATATAAAGGAGTACACGATATGAAAATTGGTATAAGTTCAACAGGAAAAGATATGAATTCCCAGATCGATCCTCGATTTGGCAGATGTGCTTATTTTATGATTATACAGACAGATGATATGAGTTTTGATGTGGTTGAGAATGAGTACAAATCCATGGGAGGCGGCGCGGGTATCCAGGCGGCGAATTTTATACATTCAAAGGATGTTAAGACTGTTTTGACGGGTAATTGCGGTCCCAATGCCATGAATGTGTTCTCTGAATGCAACATTGATGTTGTCACAGGACAGGCAGGGGTCATCAAAGATGTTGTGGGAAGGTTTAAAAAAGGTGAATTAAAATTATCAGTTACTCCGACGGTTAACGAAAAATTCGGAGTGGCTGATGATACGGGTCAAGGCAACAATGGATCACAAGGCCAGGGAAGAGGTATGGGAGGCGGACGAGGAATTGGCCGTGGGCGCGGCATTGGCGGTGGCGGTCGAGGAATGGGCGGTGGTGGCGGACAAGGTATGGGCGGTGGACGTGGTATGGGAGGCGGACAAGGCATGGGACGCGGTAACCGTTAAAATTGATGATAGAGTCTTAAAATTGCATTGTTACACAATTTTGGTTCTGGATGGCACGCTCTTGGCGATACATCTTAATTCAAGGGAGGAAAATTTAGGATGAAAGTTGCAATTACGGTTTGGGATGAGAAAATTTCTCCTGTTTTTGATTCTGCTCACAAGCTTTTAATTGCGGACATCAAAAATAAAAAAATAAAAAATATATCCTATAAATCCTTTGACCCGGAATTAGAGGCACGCCTTGCAGAGGAACTAAGTCTTATAGGCATTGAGGTTCTTATCTGCGGCGCTATTTCTCAAGCGTATTCAACATTGATTGAGGCAAGGCCCATTCAGTTAATCCCTTTTATCAATGGTAATGTTAACGAAGTTCTTGAATCCTATGTTAAAGGCAACCCTCTTGCCCCTGCTTTTTTAATGCCGGGATGCAGGGAAGAGGAAGAAAGTCCTTAGTTATAATTGCAATATTGCATCATCACAGAATTGCAACTTTGCTCTTCTATACCAACCTTGTTTTTTTCCACATAGTTCAGATGATTCTTGATTCCCTATAAATAAAGGGCTCTATTATGAAAGTCTGATTTACATCCTTCTGGCATGTTGTTTGCTCTTTAAGACAAACAACACAGAGAGGAGTTTTATGGCCCTGCCAGTAAATTGGAAGATACTTTTGATAGATGATGATGAAGATATTCGGGATATCATGTCTATCACCCTGAAAGATGCCGGATATTCAGTCATCTGTGCCCCGGACGGGCATACAGGTCTCATGCTTGCTGCAAGAGAAGAACCTCAGATTGTGATTACTGATATTAAAATGCCGGGGATGAGCGGTCTTGAAGTTCTCGAGAAAATAAAAAAAATAAAGCCTGAAACTGAAGTTATTGTGACCACAGGGTTTGGCGATATCAAAAAGGCGGTTAAAGCCTTACAATATGATGCCTCTGATTTTATTTCAAAACCCATTGATGATGCTGCCCTGCATACGGCATTAAAACGAGCCCGACAACGATATATTGATAAAAAACAATTATCGGATTACACCACCCTTCTTGAAAGGGATCTTAAAACCATGGAGCAGGAAGTGTCGAATCAGGCAAAACTGCTTCACCGGGAAAAAATGGTATCGCTGGGACGTCTTGCTGCAAGCATGGTTCATGAAATCAACAATCCTTTGTCTGGAATTTTGAACTATATCCGGCTCATGATCCGTATCAGCAAAAAAGGCAATCATTTGAAATCAGACCTGACACCGGAACAGCGACAGGAGCAGGCCGATAAATTTAATTCCTATCTGGAAATTATCGAATCTGAAACCCAGCGGTGTTCTGACCTTGTGTCCGGTTTGTTGAAGTTTTCACGGAAAACAAATCTGGAACAAAAAAGTATTGATGTTACAGATTTTATTCAACACAGCCTTTTGTTGTGCAACCATAAACTTGAGTTGAGCAATATTGTGTTAAACGTCAGGTGTAATCCTGATGTCCCCCCTGTTTTTGGAGATTTCAACCAATTGGAACAATGTATGATTAACCTGATTTTTAATGCCATTGATGCCATGGAAAATGGTGGAGATCTGAAGATTGAAACAAGTTTTGATCCGGAAGAAAAACTTGTTTTCATCTCTATAAAAGACAATGGGAAGGGTATTTCAAAAGAGGACTTAAATTTTATTTTTGAGCCTTTTTTTACAACGAAAAATGATGGATACGGGGTAGGGCTGGGGCTGTCGTCAGCCTATGGAATTATCGAAAAACATAAAGGCACCATTGTTGTGGAAAGCCGGTTGGGTTTCGGGTCTGAATTTATCATTAAACTTCCCCCGGGAAAAAAAGAGGTTAAAGAAAATTAAGATTAAAAATAATATAAATCAAATTGGGGGTATCCATGCCTGAGAAGCTTCCGCCTGGGAAGACGATTCATTTGAGGACTCAACCGTTTAAAATCGGTTTTTACATTTGCCATTGTGGATTAAATATTGCGAGCAAAGTGGATGTTGAAGCTGTTCGGGATTATGTCAAAACCCTTGAAGGGATTGAGGTGTCAAGGGATTATAAATTCATGTGTTCAGATCCAGGTCAAAGCATGATTGAAAAGGATATCCGGGAACTGGGACTGAATCGCGTAGTGGTGGCATCTTGTTCCCCGAGACTTCATGGGAAAACATTTATGGAGGCCTGCAGGCGGGCAGGACTCAATCCCTATTATTTTCAAATGTGCTCGGTGAGAGAACAGGTCTCCTGGGTGACAAAGGACGGTGCGCGGGCGACTCAGAAAGCAAAACATCTGGTCACGGCTGCCATTCAGCGCGTGAAGTTTCATACCCACCTTGAAACAAAAATATCAGGGGTTAACCCGGATGTGGTGATTGTCGGCGGTGGCATTGCTGGCATGCAG
>Ga0190327_1000007_pt1 | contig 39989 bp, 47 predicted proteins | sample 48720401_MG_FD_161667 | JGI IMG/M metagenome (GOLD analysis project Ga0190327, IMG submission 161667) | Hydrothermal vent sediment bacterial communities from Southern Trench, Guaymas Basin, Mexico - 4872-04-0-1_MG | ecosystem: Environmental > Aquatic > Marine > Hydrothermal vents > Sediment ... | reverse complement strand
ATGTCAAGGCAGTTCAGGTAGTGCTTGAAAAGGATATCGATCTTATTTCAAAAGATGGTATCAGGGTTTGTTCAGCCCATATTTTTTTTTCTGAATTTGTATGATGGGCCCCCCTGTTTTGCTAAATTTTCTGTTCAACCTTCTGAAAACACGGGATACACAAGTTTTTACCGTCAAACAGCCGAATGCGGGATTCCATGGTCATTTCATGGCAGGAGTCGCATTGAATGCTGTTTAATATACGGGCAGGACTCACGGGTGGTACCCCCACCTCTTGTATTGAAAAAAGATCTGTCAACTCAGCCTGCAGTATCAGTTTGATTCGATTGTCTCTGTCTTGTTCATCCCTTGCAAAATCATTAAATACGGCTCGAAACCCTTTTTGCGCGTCCCTGTCATAAAAGGTAAATTCTGATTTTCCGTAATCTTTGTGGATCAGGTTCCCTTTACCAAAGGCGCATCCGGTCAGAAACTGGATGGCATCCACACCGCACATGTCGGTTTCCGTTACGCATACGGGATTTTTTGCATTCTGGATATCCAGTTTTTCCATTGCCAGTTCAGAGGCCCTGATTCCTATGGTAAGTCCCGGGCAGTTATGGCCGTGGAAGGCGATTGTTTCTTCAATCAATTCTTTTTTTAATGTGCAGGTCATTTGTAAACTCCTTTTTTTTAAATTCAGGCTGCTTTTGTTTTCCCAGCCCCATAAATTGTTTTATCCTTTAAAAATAAATACTGATCTAAAAACCGCAAGGCTGTATTAAAATCATGCATGGCCATGCATTGGATAATAATACTTGAGCTCTGCTAAATATTTCATTTCCAGAACCCATTGACATCACAAGGCCCAAAACGGGTGGGATGTTCCTTTGTCTTTATGCTTTAAAATTTTTCATTTGAATGGTATTGATGGGTTTTTAAAATAGCATTCAGGAGAATAAAAATGCCCAAGGCTTGTGATTTGAAAAAAGGGAATGTTGTGGAAATAAATGATGACGTCTATATGGTTAAACATATCGATGTAAAAACGCCCTCGGCAAGGGGAGCTGTAACCCTTTACAAAATCAGATTCAACAACATCAAGACCAAACAAAAAGTTGAAGATAGCTACAAGGGAAACGATATGCTCAATGAGGTGGATCTCTTGAGAAGACCTGTACAATATCTATATCCCGACGGCGCTCTCCATGTATTCATGGACAGCCAGGAGTATTCCCAGTACATGGTGGAAGGTGATGCAATTAAAGATGAGCTTGTCTGGATTACAGATGGAATGGAAGACCTGGTTGCCCTTATCATCGATGGAAATATGGTTTCAATTGAAATTCCATTGACCCTTGTTTTTGAAATATCGGAAACAACTCCCGGCATCAAAGGAGCAAGTGCAACTGCAAGGACAAAGCCCGCAATTCTTTCAAACGGGGTTGATATTCAGATCCCGGAATATCTTGAGGCCGGGGAGATGGTCAAGGTCAATACCGAAACAAAAAAATTCATGTCCAGGGCCTGATCCGGGAGGTAAAAATGATTATTCAGAAAACCGGAAAAATTGGTGATGATCTTTATGTTATCGGATCAGCAGCCATACCGGTCTATTTGTTAGATGGGCCTGTGCCCGTGCTTTTTGATGCCGGGTTGACTGCAGGGGCGTTCGTCTATGAAGCCGGGATCAAAGAAATTCTGGGAGAGCGGGACCCGGAATTTTTGTTTCTAACCCATTCGCACTTTGATCATGTCGGATCTGTGAGTCATTTTAAGGAGGTCTGGCCTGATCTTAAAATAGTCGGTTCTGTAAGGTGCAGCGAAATTTTGTTAAAACCCAAAGCTGTTCAGTTGATGCGGGATCTAAATTTTGAGGGCACAAAAAATATTAAAAAAATGGGTTTAGCGCCCATCAATGAGAAGGGGTTTGAATCCTTTGGACTGGATATTCTTGTTCAACCGGACCAGACCATTGAGCCGACCACGGGACTCAGTGTGGTGGCCCTGAATACACCCGGGCACACTTGGGATTTTATAAGCTATTGGATTCCTGAAAAAAAGATCCTGATTGCCTCGGAAGCGGTTGCCACCTATGAAAACAAGGGCTACCTGCAGCCGGAATTTTTAGTTGATTTTGATACGTATATTGATTCTTTGAACCGGCTTAAAAATCTGGGGGCCACAATCTTGTGCGCAGGACACCATGCGGTGTTTACAGATGAAGATGCCGTAGTCCATATCCGTAGTTCCATCAAGGCGGCAAATGATTATATGTCCATGACGGAAATATTCCTTACTTTGGAAAAAGGGAATATTGAACAAGCTGTTTTGCGGGTTAAGGCTGAGGAGTGGGACAACAGGCCGTGGCCGAAACAACCCGAGTCTGCTTATTTGTTAAATACCTGGCAGCGGGTGAACACCATATGGAACCGGATGAATAGAAATTAAGGTGTTTATTTTTTTTAAAGCACCACATCACTTCAATTATTTAAAAAGCTCGGACTGGTGAAAGAAGCGCTCGGTAAATTGAAAGATTTGACTCCTGTTTTAAGCTCAAATATTTTTCAAAGTAATCATTGTTTATCCCCAAATAAAGTTTGCATATCCTAAAAGCATTGCACTTACCAATGAAAAAGATACATACAGTATAAAAATACGATGTTTAACCAACGTCCAGACCGCAGCCATGGCCGGTAAGGTTGTAGTAGGGCCGGCAATCAGAAAAGCCAACCCAGCAGCAGGGCTCATACCTTGTGCAAGAAGGCCGCTTACCATGGGCAATGCACTTAAATTACTTGTGTATACTGGAATACCTAAAAACGTAGCTGTAAAAATCGCCCAGGAGTTATCTTTACCCATAATGCTTGTGATGGATTCTTGAGGTACATAAAGGATGATTAATGCTTCAAGGAAAAATGCCAGTGCCATAAATTTAATTACCATTAAAGTCGCATCCATAGATTCCTTGCCTAACCGTTTCCAGAATAATTCTTCCTCTGAACATCCACATGATTCTGAACTATTGTTTTTGGTGCAGGACTCTTGAGTTCTCTCATCTGCATGTATAACTGAAGGCTGAATTTGAATGACATTTACCGACCCCTCAGTGCAACAAGCTGGAGCTTGAGCAGGAACCAATGATTTAGTCTTAAAAGAAAACAGACTTTTAATGTTTGAAGTGAGTGTAAGGCTTATTTGTTTTATTCTTGAAGATTTTTGGGATACACTGAATCCTGTTTTTCGTTTAAGAATATCAGGGCTGATCCATCCTGTCTGCATTAGAGCCTGGGTAATGAATCCTGCACTTAGGCTCATGACCAAAGTGCCAGCCAGACGCCAAATTGCTAAATCCCAACCAATAGTGCCTACACTTAAAAAGAAAATCTCAGGGTCCATTGAAGGAGATGCTATCCAGAAGGCCATTACAGGAGGAAGGGGAACTCCACCGATTAACAAGGCAGCAATCACCGGGATCACACCACATGAACAAAAAGGACTGAAGGCCCCCACCAGTGTTGCCAGCAAAATTGCAGCAATTGGGCCCGCATCAAAAGCACGCTTTATATGCTTAGAGGCTCCCGACATATTAACTGCTACAGCTATTGGTATAGTGATTACAAGATAAGGCCAAATATGGATGAACGCTTTAACCATGAAATCCGCTATTTTGTAAAATTCAGTTATCATAATAAATTCCTTTTTATTTATTCTATATTTCTAAATATTTCGAATTATATAACCAAAAAAATATTACTGTTTACATTTTGCTTCAGTGCAACACTCTGACTTAAGAAATTCTACAAGCTCATCCAATACATCAAATTGAGGGATACAGTAAAGTATTCTGCTGTCCCTAACTTGCTTAATCAAGCCGACTGAGACCAATCTGCTGATATGATGGGACAAAGTTGAACCTGGAACATCAAGTTCGTCTTGAATTTGACCTACCGGAGCTCCCTGATCTCCTACTTTTACAAGATATCTAAAAATTAAAAGTCTTGTAATGTGTCCAAGTTCTGCTAATTTTTTTGCTGCAATATCATTTTCCATGATCCAATCATATTGATAAATTAATTAATTGCCAACTATATTTTTAGAATTATCGAAATATATCTTCTTAGTGGTCTCAAATGTTGACTCCTGACAGATAATACCATAGTTTGCTACGTAGAATTTTTCATTGCTGCCAGATCAAATTCTATAAAAAAGTTTCAAATATTCAGTTGCGGCCAGAGCCATTCAGCATCTTGAGCGTTATGGTTATGTGGAGCGTAAGCAGTCCGTAAATGAAGGCCGGATTAAAAATGTATTCGTTACGGATAAAGCACACGAGTTCCAACCGGTACTTTTTTCTTTTTTAGACGAATGGACGGATACTTTGTTCCAGAGGTTCAGTACCGAGGAAAGAGAAATCGTCCTACGTCTTCTTCATCGAATTGTGAAAACTGCATCGAAAATCAGGATGGGTGAAGGGGACATATAGTGAATATGATAAAGTTTTTCATAGGAAGTATACATGAACAGAAATAAAGGAGGTCCAGCATGATTGACTCTAAAAAGCTCACTCTCGGTGTTATCCTCATTTCCGCCACTCTTACGATCATGGCTGGCAGCATCATTGACAAAAAGGGGGTTAGAGGGCCGTTTATTTTTTCACTCATCGGTTATGGACTTGCAGGCGGGTCCGGCCTGCTGATCAATTCCTATTGGGTCCTTCTGGTAAGCAGAGCCTGTCTTGGGATTGCCCTTGCTGGTATATTTGCGGCCCTCAACGTGCTGATCCTGAACAATTACGAAGGAAGTAATCGTAACAAGGTCATGGGTTGGCGAGGAAGCGCTCAGAGTTTTGGCGGGGTCATCTGGCCGCTTATTGGAGGTGCTCTCGGCGGCTTTTCATGGCATTTTCCCTTTGCTATCTATATGCTGGCGATACCCATAGGTCTGCTTGCCATAAAATTTGTTCCGGAACCGGTAACCCACCACCCGGCTGGACCATCATCTGATAACGACACAACGGTGTTCAAATTATTCAAGCAAAATACAATCCTTCTGATGATCATTTACGGCCTTATCTTTTTTGCTAATGTACTACTTTATGTTATTGTCATTTTTGTGCCACAGCTGTTGGAAACCTTCGGCATCTCAAGCACATTTCAGATCGGACTGTTTCTGACAGCCATGACGGGTGCTGCAGGGATGACCGCCTTCATCTACGGAAAAATCCGATCCCGATATTGATTATGGCAGGTCTTAAAGGAGTATTTATGGTTGGTGCCGGAATCGGTGCCACCTGGTTTTTCTTGTGTCTATTAGGATTAAGGTATGTCAATAGTATAAAACCTCATATGAAAAGAGATTAGCGATGCAACCACCGGATATAACGAGAGTATTCAGAGGAGCGAGGAACCAGTAGGATTCACAGGGAAAATGATTATCAAGTTAACACAAGTTTTGAAACGGTTGATTTATTACAAATAATATCAATGTATATACAGCAGTCCATATTTTAGCAATTCTTGGTTATCGGGTTTAATCATATAGTGTTCCCCTTTAATTCAAATAGGAGTTACAATGATGAAGCTGAGCAGCAAAGGACAAAGAGGATGGCGGAGAATTGTATGGTATCCTCTCCACATTGAATTTTATCGATCTCTTTATTTTGGTGCCGGGAGCAATTGGAACATTTTTAACGGCATTGATTTACTCTATCTGGACCAATTGGGGTTGGTTTAAACACAATTGGATTACGGTTAAGTGGATAATCTGTATTTTTGGTATTGTATACGGGACATTCTGGTTAGGCCCTTGGCTAAGCGAAATGGCTCATATTGCTAAAGATCAAGGAATGAAAGCATTGTCTGATCCTGAGTTTTTGTGCAATCGACAAAATTTAATGATTTTTGGAACATCTATACTTTTAAATCAGTGCGAGGAAATTTTTTATTTTTTTATAAGGAATTTGGATCATGCCAATAACAGACCATAAAAATTATCCTTTTTCTATGATAGACATTAAAAAAATCGAGCCTTCTCCCTATCAACACCGCAAATACTTTAAAGATCTTTTCAGCCTCATGAGAGACCATTCAAAACCATCAAGTCGTATTGCATTTCTTAATGCAGACTTCAGAGACTTTCAGGGTATCCCGACAAGGGGAAAAAACCCTGGGCACTATCAGAAGAACCTTGATTATAGGAAAATCAATTATCCTCTGGTAGTTGGCATTTTTACCAACATAGAACATTTATCAAGTGGTTTTTCAATTCCACAGGTTGTGTAAAAGAAGCGTCGGGATAACAGCTGATTGTTTTTTATTAGCCTGCATCATAGGTGCATGCGGTAAAATCTATTTCTTCGCCGCATTTGTCGCATTTATGGGTTTTTTCAAATTCATCGGAAAAAATTTCCTTTGGAGCATTGCATTTGGGGCAATTGCAGGTAAAGGATTTTAAATTTTTAAATTGTTCAAAACCTGGGCAATGTGCTGGGGTTGTCATAATATCCTCCTTCTTTAGATTTGATTGTTGGAACGAGAATCTCATTAAAAATTAAAGGTTAATTTGTCATTATTGTCAAGAAAAAATAAAAATTTAAAAATTATTTAAAATCAGTCGGAATCTGTTTGGCAGAAATATTTTTACTTTTTTAAATAAATTTGATAATTATGCCGGGATGAAAACTCAAAAATTCCAGACAGGCAAGGTAACGCTTGTCGCATTCTCCCATTTTATTCATGATGTATATACCAGTTTCCTGGCGCCTTTACTGCCCTTAATCATAGAGAAGCTCTCTCTGACTTTAACCCAGGCAGGACTTTTATCTACTGTTATGCAGATTCCCGCACTGCTCAACCCTTTTATCGGGCTGTTTGCAGACAACAAAGGTCTTGCGAGATGGCTGGTCATCCTTGCACCAACGGTTACAGCCCTATTCATGAGCCTTATTTTAAGTGCGTCCTCCTACTATACATTGCTGGTTCTTCTCTTTTTGGCAGGCATCAGCGTGGCAGTATATCATGTCCCGACGCCTGTTCTGGTTGCAAAGTATTCCGGAAATAGAAAGGGCCGTGGCATGAGCCTTTTTATGACAGGCGGGGAATTTGCCAGAACTGTGGGGCCTATATTTGCCGTGGCTGCCGTATCTTTTCTGGGCGAAGATCATTTTTACGTTGTCATGGGATTTGCCATGTTAACATCCGTGCTGCTCTATTTTACCCTTGAAAAAGAGGAAACCTCTATTAAAAGAAACGGGTCCTTAAATGCAGCATTTCATGAAATCAAACATGTGCTGATTCCCTTGTCCGGTATTTTAACGGCACGATCCTTTATGCATGCGTCCATGGGAGTTTTTCTCACGGTATTTGTGGAAAGAGAGACTGGAAGCCTCTGGTTTGGGGGTGCGGCCCTTGCCCTGTATGAAGCATTTGGGGTAGCGGGTGTGTTATGCGCGGGAACCTTCAGTGACTGGCTGGGAAGACAAAGAGTATTGTTCTGGGTATTGATGGTCGCACCCGTCGCCATTTTGGTCTTTGTTTTTTCAACAGGACTTTTAAAAATTATGATGCTGGCTGTTACAGGGTTTACGGTTCTTTCAACCACTCCTGTCATGCTGGCAATTATCCAGGAAAACGCAAAACTCAACCCTTCTGCAGCCAATGGTCTGTTTATGATGGTCTCTTTTGCTGCCAGATCTATTGCAGTCGTTCTTGCCGGAATAATCGGCGATGTGGCAGGGCTTGAGAATATGTTTATTGTAAGTGCAGCCATCGGGTTTACTGCAATTCCCTTTTTATTAAAACTTGAGCATTAAAATATGGAGATGATATAATGTTAAAAACCAATGAGGACAAGCTTGTTGAAGTGTCCATGCAGTGCAAACCAGGGCCTCCCAGGATCCGGCCCGGCTGGAAAGTGGACCATGAAGGCAACCCCTTTATCCTTCCAGGTATTGGGGGTATTACCTTAAACATCCAGGTGGGCGATTCTGCTTTCGGGCTTGCAGGAGATCATATCGAACCCGGCGTCAGTTGTTCTGCAAATGCGGGAAAACCCTTTGAATTTCCCAATAACTCCCTCCAACTTCTTTCCTGTGTAGGGAATGAGGCCATTATCATATCCGGAGATGTAAAGGGTGAAAAAGGGACCGTTATCGGCCATCATGGCGGATCAGAGCATGTGATTGTTGATTTTCCCAAAGAAGTGCTAAAGCAGTTGACTTATGATGACAACATAATGATTCGAACCAAAGGCCAGGGATTGAAGCTGACGGATTACCCGGATATCAAGCTGTTTAATCTTGACCCCGATCTTTTGAAAAAAATGAAAGTAAACAAAATGAAAGGCAACCGGCTTCAAGTGCCTGTTACCACCATTGTGCCGGCCCAGTGCATGGGATCAGGTCTTGGGTCCGCCCATGTTGCCGCTGGTGATTACGACGTAATGACCAGTGACCCTGAAACGGTTAAGGAATATAAATTGGACCGGCTCAAATTCGGTGATTTTGTGGCATTGCTTGACCATGATAATTCCTATGGCAGGGCGTTTGTAAAAGGTGCGGTCAGTATCGGGATTGTGGTTCATTCAGATTGCCTGCTTGCAGGCCATGGACCCGGCATAGCCACATTGATGACCTGTTCAATACCCTTAATTGAACCGGTAGTGGATGCAACTGCCAACATTGCCAATCTTCTGAAAATAGGAACAAAAAAAGCATAGCCTGAAAATAATAAGACGGGATGAAAAAATTGAATACAGGAAAGAGAAGTATCCTTCAAAAAGGAAAAGGCAAAACAAGGAAACAAGCAAAATTTGAGTATTTATATGAAAGAGAATTTCAATATTTTGCACAGATTACCGAAAGTGTAAAAGATATTGCTTTAAAAGAACTCAAAGAACTTGGGGGATATGAGTTAAAACCGGTTTTCAGAGGGATATGGTTTAAGGCGTCTCAAAAAGATTTCTATCGAATTAATTATTTTTCAAGGCTTTTTTCAAGGATACTTGCACCCCTTGTTTCATTTAAATGCCATGACAAAGATGATTTGTATAAAGCGGCTAAAAAAATAAGATGGGAAGAATTTTTAACCCCTAAAAAAACCTTTTCCATTATGGCCAATGTATCTGAATCAGAAATTACCCATTCCAATTTCGCCGGTTTGCGGGTCAAAGATGCCATTGCCGATTATTTCAGGGACAGAACCAATAAAAGGCCAAATGTAGATGCAAAAGAGCCGTATATCATCATTAATCTTCATCTTCATAAAAACATGGCAACCCTTTCGATTGATGCATCAGGCGGGCCACTGCATAAACGCGGTTACCGGGAAGAATCTGTATCCGCCCCCATGCAGGAAACCATCGCCGCAGCCATTATCAATCTGTCTGAATGGGATGGGAAAGTACCGTTATACGACCCCATGTGCGGATCAGGTACTCTCTTATGTGAAGCACTCATGAAATATTGCCGAATACCAGCACAAATATTCAGAACCCAGTTCGGGTTTGAAAGACTGCCGGATTTTAATGCCAATTTATGGGAACAGGTTCAAACAGAAGCCCGGAACAATTTCAGGGCGCTTAAAAAGGGCATGATTTCGGGAAGCGATGTATCCGAGCATTCAGTTAATGCCGTCAAAACAAATATTATGGGACTTCATTTCGGCAGTGAAATTACCATTGAACAAAAAGATTTTCAGGATATTGAAACCATAGAAAACAGCGTGATCGTCACCAACCCGCCCTATGGCATCCGAATGGGGAAAGATCAGAATCTTAATAAGTTTTATCAAAATTTTGGTCTTTTTTTAAAAAACAACTGCAAAAAATCAACCGCTTTTGTCTATTTTGGAGAACCTAAATACATAAAAAAAGTTCCCCTTTCGCCATCCTGGAAACGCCCTTTGAAAATCGGCGGTCTTGATGGCAAACTTGTAAAATACGAATTATATTAGAATCGATTTGAGAGAATTTTTGATATGGAAAAACCCAAAAATGGTGGCCAATATACCTGCACCGAGTACAGAGAGGAAATGATTCTTTTAGGGCTGCAAAAAAGGCTTTCTTCCGAAGGGCTAACACTTGAAGAAAAAGAAAGCATATTAAAAGAGATTGCCAAAGTTGAAAAGCAGATGGGAATAGATTAAAAAAAAGTTGAAAGATGGGTTAAAGAGCGGTTCAGATTTTCAAGATTAAACACTTCAAGGCTGACCACCCCTGTGAATTCCTCCAGAATCGTCTGAACTTGTCTGAAATATTTTGGGGGCAGTTTATCAAGGGAGGTGTGATCTTTGATCTTTTGATCGGAAAAATCCACACCATGAAGGTGTATAATGGGTGTTCTTACTTTATGCGTTTCAAAGGTTTTCAAAAGGTTGTGCCCGTATTTTATCTGATGCCCGGCATCAATGCAGACAGACAGATTCAATTCTTCCACCAGGGATTCAAGGCAGGAAAAAGGATAGTCAAGGGTTTCAATCGAAATGGTACCGGGGTTGGATATCTCCGATAATACTGCATCAAGGCTTTGCCGAGCCTGTTCCTCCCATTTTTTCAGCTTCTTTTGATTACCCATATCATTTTTAAAATCAGGGGGCATATCAAGGTGAAGGGTGTGGGTTGTGGGGGCTAAGGGTGTAAAAAGATCGATCACCTTGAGAATTGTATCTCTTGCTTTCTGCCTTTTATTTAAAGATTCATGGGTCAGGCTGACATCGGTGGGAAGATGAATGTTGTAGGTCAGATCCAGGTCTTGAGATAAAGATAACAGCGTCGTTACATCCTCTTTTGAGGGCAGTACATCTTCAGGCATGCTTTCAAAAACAAGCAGCTCAATTTCATCAAAAAACGGACCCAGTTTTTTGACATTCGGAACAATATGATCCGGAAAAATAAAAGAGGTGGTGCCAAGCTTGAAGGGTTTGTCCAGCAAAATTGAATTCTTTGAATTTAAATCAGGCATCTTTATCATTTTATCACTTAAAATAAATCTAAAAAATAAAGCATGCGATCACTATTGTCAGGAAAGTGCTGAACATCATGAGATCACATGCCTGTTTTATTTTTTCTTTTTCAGGATCTTTAAATGCTTTCCCGATATACGGCTTTTCAACCAGAGTCCCATGATACATATTGGGACCGCCCAGCTTTATTTCAAGAGCGCCTGAAAAAGCAGCTTCCGGATATCCGGCATTGGGGCTTTTATGATGCGATCCTTGAGAAAATCCTGTCTTCAAGGCTGAAACACCTTTTTTAAAGGAAAGAAAAGAAGCCGCCAATGCGATGATCAAAACAGATATCCTTGCCGGGATAAAATTGGCCACATCATCGATCCGTGCCGATGCTCTGCCAAAAAGGATATAGGTATCATTTTTATATCCAACCATTGAATCAAGCGTATTGACCATTTTATAGGCAAGCGCCAAGGGCACCCCGCCGATCATGGCAAAAAATAAAGGAGATAAAAACCCATCCACAAAATTTTCAGCCACTGTTTCCACGCTGGCACGGGTGATAGCAATTTCATCCAGCGTTTCTGTCTGCCGGCCCACAATCATGGAAACCTTTTTACGAGCCGTTTCAATATCATTCTCACCCAAGGCAGAAAAAACACTCATTGCGGCTTTTTCAAGGCTTGTTGATGAAAAACAAAAAAAGAGCAGAATTGCCTGGACAACCATTCCAAAAACAGGATGAAGATTCATACTTATTTTTATCATTATAAAGGCTGTCAGCCATGTAGAAAAAATGAGAAAACCGGCAAAAATAATTCCTGAAATCAGAAGATGTTTAACATATTTTCTAAACCAGGCCTCAAAAAAATCAATGGCTTTGCCCATGTAAATGATGGGATGAGGTAATATTTTGGGATCCCCCAAAATAAAATCAAGGATAAAAGCCGCCAGGATAACAGTCCATTGAATCTCAATCATTTTTCATGACCTGAGTTATCGCATCTGCCAGACGCTCATTGATCCCTCTTTCCTTTAAAGAAAATCTCACATATTGATCAGACAATCCAAAAAAATTAGAACAATCCCTAATCAATATTTTATGCTGACCAATCCTCTCGCAAAAATCCCTTGAATTCATCCCGTTTGTCAAACGAGCCAAAATAAAATACGTCCTTGAATCAAATAAAGATAGTCCTTGAATATTGTTAAGGCTTTCAAGGAAGCCCTGCTTTTCTTCTTTGATATATTCTCTTGTTTTCTGATAAAAGGGTTCAATCCTTTCAGGATGATTAAAAATATACTCAATAACCGTCTGGGCCAAAGCATTTACACTCCAGGGCTGGAAATAGGCCATGATCTTGTCAACTAACCCACTATCTGCACTTAAAAACCCGGTACGAAGCCCGGGTATCCTGAATATTTTTGACATGGAAGAAAGAACGATCAAGTTTTTATATTCGGTATTTGATACCAGGGAAATCTCATGCGCCTGATCCACAAAAGAAAGATAGGATTCATCAATAATAAAAATTGTACCCTCATGTTTCTGAATCAGGTACTCAAGTTTTTCTCTTGGAATCAGTGAACCCGTCGGATTATTGGGATTACAGATAAAAACCGTATCTGCCCCTTTTGCCATCCGTGATATCTCATCAATATCCAGATTAAACATATCTGACGCTTTTGCAAGACAATGCTGAAAGTTGATGTTATGCATGAGGCAGGCATCCTTATAATCCGAATAGGCTGGCCCTGCAATTAACACCTTTTTGCAACCAATGGCTTGGGGGATGGTATAAATAAACCATGTGGTACCATTGCCTGCCACAACTTGAGATGGATCAATTCCATGAAATTTTGCAAATCCTTTTCTCATGGTCACTGCATCGGGTTCTGGAAGGGATCTGATTTTAAACAGGTTGTCGCAAATAACGTTCTCTATATCTTCAGGCGGTCCCAGAGGATTTAAATTGCTGCTCATATCAATAATATCATCAACGGCGCAATCCAAAGTTTTTGCCAGATTTTTTTTATTGCCGCCATGGCCGATAATCATTTAATTTCTTCCTTTTCCATGTAAATGTCATATACCCTTTGATCTGAAGGTCACACGCAGATTAAAAAACGATGACTGCCCCGGTTGCCAGAAACAAAACAGCTTCCATTATCTCGTTCATGGCTCCCAGCATATCGCCTGTGATACAATTAAGTTTCTTTTTATAAAATCCCAATATTGATACAATTGTTATGATAAAAACAAAGTTCAAAACCAAGCCTTTACAGCCCAGAAACAGAGAAATAATTACTGGAATCAAAACAAAGGAAAATGTTTTTAATCCAATTTTTTTTTCAAAGAAATCAAGCCCGGTTCCCTTATCTTTTCTACCATAATCTAAACATCGTATTCCAAAGATCATGGCTGATCGTGAATAAGAAGGAATACTCAGGAGCAACGCCATGATTTGAAAAGAGGTTCCTGTTGTTTTAACAGAATAAATCCCCGCTGTTTTAACTGCCAGGGTACAAAAAACCGCTACAAGTCCCATCATCCCTGTTCTGCTATCTTTCATGATTTCAAGCACTCTTTGTTTCGGCCTGTGGCTGAATATACCATCTGCCGTGTCTCCTAGGCCGTCCAGATGAAATGCCCCTGTTACCACGACAAGAAAAAGAACATCCAGAACTGCCACTACAGCAGGAGACCAAAAGTGTGACGTGACCGTATCAAACACCAGCAGAAAAGCACCCAATATCAATCCTACGACGGGAAAATACTTGATCATGCCCATAGGAGAATAGGCCACATTTTTTCCCGCTGGGAGAATGGTAATAAATAGAATGGCTGATCTAAAATCCGTAAAAATCTTTTTCATTCGCCTTAGTCTTTTAATGTTTGCCTGACATACACTTTTTTAGAACCTTGGTTTTATCTGAACATCAATTCCGGCAACCGTCATAACAACCGTGTCAGCAATATTTGCCATCCGTTGATTAACAAACCCGGCAATATCCCTGAACTGCCTGGCAAGTTTATTCTCCGGGACAATACCGGTACCCACTTCATTGGAAACCAGAAACACCGGACACTCACACTGGTCAAGAGAATTTTCCAAATAATTAACAGCCTCATCAATCTGAGTCTGATCATAGGAATGAAACAATAAATTGGATACCCAGAGTGTCAGACAGTCAACAAGGATAACACCGGCTGTGGGGGAATATTGATTAATTTTTTCATAAATTCTGACCGGCTCTTCAATGGTATACCAGCCTTCTCCCCGATCTTTTTGATGTTTTTCCACCCGTTTTTCCATTTCAGAATCACTGGGTACAGACGTGGCAATAAAATATTTATTTTTTCTTTCCAAGCTGTTGGCCTGTATCTTATTGGCTTGATTCAGGGCGAAAGAACTCTTCCCGCTTCTACACCCTCCGATCACAAATGTTATTTTTTTTTTCAAAAGCGTGTACTTAATTTAAATTATCTTTTGGAGGTTTAGTAACCGGAACCTTAAACACAGGGACCCCTTCTTTGGCAAGAACTTTATCTTCTTCTTTTGTTGTCGTCCCTTTGATATTCCTGTAATCTTCGGCACCATAATGCATTTTCAAAGCTTGTTTTGTAAAATCAGTTCCCACATCTTCAAAGTTCTTTTCAACATACTCTGTCACTTTTTCAGTGAGTTCAGCCATGGCTTCCTGACTTGCCTGCAAGGCTCTATGTGTCATATTATTGGAAGATTTTTTAATGGCAATGGGATGAAGTTTCTGAACAACGGATGTAGTTTCACAAACAGGGCATGCCAAAATACCCTGCGCCTGCTGTTTTTCCAGATCTTCCTTGTCTTCGAACCAGCCTTCGAAGGTATGACCATTTAGACACTCAAGATCAAATACTATCATTTTTAAATAATTCTGTTTACACCTGTGGCGATGTTATAACAATAATCTCCCATCTTTTCATAGTTTGAAACAAGGGCAATAAAAAAAACACCAATATCAACCATACATTCTCCTTGTCTTAATCTTTCTATATGCTGATATCGCATATCTTCACGCATCTGGTCAATCGAATCTTCATATTCCAATGCTTTTTGGTAAAATCCTTCTGTTTTTTCGTGCATTTCTTTGACAATCAAACTCAAAAATTTATCCACCTGACCCGATATGGCCAGCAGGTCTCCTTTGGCTTTTTCAGTGAATTCAAAATTATTGTCATATATTCTTTCAAGTATTTTTGACACATTTTCCATGGAATCGCCTAATCTCTCTATATTATTAACGATTCGCATCATTTCTGATATTTCTTTCGCCTCGGGTTCGTTCACCTCTCCCTGATAAATAGTTGTCAAATACTTGATAATGACTTTTTGATAATCATCCAGATGATCTTCCACCGCCTCTCTTTCGCCAAGGATGTCGTCATCTCTTATCATAAGACAGGTTGAGAGTTTCTTTAAATTTATATGAAGAAATTCCATATTATTTATGATTTCACCTTTAACCTTGGCAAGAGCACCTATGGGTGAATCAATGAACCCTGTATCAAATTCAGGCAGCCGGTATCTTTCTTGACCCTTATCAGGTTTAGGAGATATTAAAATTGTCAGTTGAACGAGTTTGGGAAGAAAAATCAGGAACACCAGGGCATTGATAACATTAAAAAGGGTATGACCGTTGGCAATATATCTTGCAACATTGACATATTCGCCTTTCACTGTATGGGTCACAGCTCCAGCACCTAATTTTAACGTAATCACCTCAACAATATCAACAAACCAGGGGAAAATCAGTAAAATAATACCAACGCCGACAACATTAAAAATAGTATGGGCATTTGCTGTTCTATGGGCATCTGCATTATTTGAGCCTAAGGTAGAGAGTTGAGCCGTTACTGTCGTGCCGATATTTTCGCCAAGCACAAGGGCAAGGGCTATTGGATACGTCAAAAGCCCGGATACTGCCAGGGTCATTGTCAACCCTACTGTAGCTGAAGAAGATTGAACAGCTATCGTTAAAACGGTTCCCATGAATACACAAAGCAAGATTCCACCAATGTTTTCTGTATTAAATCTTGTAAAGAACGCAATAAACTGAGGGTCGGATTTTATGGGTGCGAGGCCATATTTCATTACCGTCATCCCATAAAAAAGCAGGCCAAACCCTAAAACGATATCTCCGATACGCCGGTAATTCCTTTTTTTTGAAAAATATTTCAAGCCAACGCCAAGAGCAATTGCCGGAAGCGCCAGTTTTGTCAAATTAAAGGCAATCATCTGTCCGGTAATGGTAGTGCCGATATTCGCACCGATAATAACCCCCACGGCCTGCTCAAAGGACATGATACTGGCACTCACAAACCCGATCAACATGACAGTGGTTGCGGAGGAAGACTGAATAATGGCAGTAACACCTGCACCGGTTGCGCATCCCATAAATCTGTTAGAGGAAATCGCTTCCAGAATCCGCCTGATTTTTTGCCCTGCTGTGGCTTGAAGACCTTCGGTCATCATTTTCATTCCAAGAATGAAGAGTCCAAGTCCGCCAAGGGTTTGCATTAATATTCCTGTTAAGCTCAATTTTGTCCTCTTTATAGGGTTAGTGCTAATGTTGCTCTGCCATCATAAATCTAACAAAATTTTAACAAACCAAAAGGGTTATATATTAAATTTTTAAATTTTTCAATTGTGAAATGCGCTTTAGATCGACGGTTGAATTTATACAAGGAAAGAGTGTATTATTAGTAAAAACAGGATGTTCAAGGAGATCGAGTTTTGAATGCGTGACCGCACTCTCCCACATTGGTGTGTGCGGAATCGGTGTATAATAAGCAAGAACAGGGAGAATGCCGGTTTGTTTTACAAGATGCATGGAAATTTCCACTTCATCAATATTTTGTCCGGGAAGTCCGCAGAGTAAATATGCCCCGATCTGTTTTTTTTCAAACCCGGCCGTTTTAAGATTCTCGATAGCGATATAAAATTCATTTTCAGCCACTTTACCATCATAGGTTCGGGTTTTGGAGAAATCAGTGGTTTCAAGGCCCAGTCGGATAGTTTTAAATCCTGCCTTAAACATTAAATCGGCCGCCTGTTTTGTAATGGCTTTGATATGAAGGGCATTGGGCGTATGAAACCAGATATCCATTTTTGATGCAATGATTTTTTCAAATAATGGGAATGCATACTGCTTCGCATTCACCAGCAGGGCATCATCATAAAAGGCAAAATTTTGAATATCAAACTTCTGGTGCCAATGCTCAATTTCTCTGAATACGTTTTCAGGTGATCTTCGCCTGAGTTCCGGTTCCAGATATGAAGATGCGCAATATTCGCATGAAAATGGACACCCTCTTGAGGTTAAAATGGGCGCATAGGCAATTTTATTTTGAAGATCAAGGGCCGGAAAAGGCAATGCATCCAGATCACCCGACAAATTGCTGTCATCCAGATCAAATCCAGTGAAATCTCTGATAATTTTTTTTAAATGCGACTCGCCAGGGCCTTTTATCACCAGATCTGCCAAAGTATCTTTTTTTGCATGATCATGGCAGAGACTTGCATAAATTCCCCCCAGAACAACCGGTACATCCGGATAAACTTGTTTCACTATTTCTATGGTTTCTTTAACCCCGGAAGCCCAATAGGTCATCAAGGACGTGACAAAAACAAGATCCGGCTGTTTCGTTTCTTTTAAATCTGCTAAAAACCATTGCGGTTTTATGCCATACCGGGAAAATTTTTTACCACAGTTTTCAAGCCCTTTGGGCAAATCAATCTCGGTCTTTCTAAACGGCCCCCGGCCATCCCAAAGCACTTTCATCGCCTTGGGTTCTTTTGGATGGAATCTATCAAGGCAGTCAATAAAACTTACCGTTACTCCTTTTTCACGAAGAATAGCGGCAAGGGTCAAAAGCCCTAACGGCTTTGCCCAGAAATCATAAGCGGCAAAATCATGAATCCAGGGGTTGATACAAAGAATATGAGGTGAATCAGTCTTCAAAATACGTCATGGATGTTTTTTTAAATTCTTCTCTGCTGAACAAAAGTTCATATTCTTCTTCTCCCACAGCTTCAGAAATCTTTTTCACAATGGCATAACACTCCGCTTCATCAGAGGCATGAACCATGGTATACAGATTATATTTCCAGCCCGGGGCCGGATCTCTTCGATAGCAATGGGTAACCTCCTGAAAGGTGGCCATAATATTCCCGGTTTCTTCCACCCGGTCTTCATCCACTTTCCAGGCCACCATGGCGTTTGCTTTAAACCCGGATTTCTGATGTTTCAAGGTAGCCCCAAACCGCCGGATCATGCCCCGGTCATTCAGCTCTCTTAAAACATCTAAAAATTCATCTTCCGTAATACCGATTTTTTCAGCCATTTCAAGGAATGGCCGTTTGACAACCGGAATATCGGTTTGCAGCAACGCAATCACTTTTTTTTCTAAATCTGTCAGCATAAGGGTTTATCTTTTTATTTTACCTGGTTAATATCTGGAACTTTTTTCAGTGCATTATCAAGATCCTGTTTTAAATCATCTGCATCCTCAAGTCCAATGGATAATCTTAAAAGGGAATCTGTCACCCCGATTCTCAGTCTTTCACCAGCTGACATTTTTACATGGGAGGTAAGAGTTGGCGAACATATGGTAGATTCCACGCCACCCAGGCTGACGGCAGGACTTATGATCTTTAATTCCTCAACAAACCGATTGGGATCTTTGTCCTTTATTTCAAAGGAAAGCATACCTCCAAAACCTGTCATCTGATGCTTTGCGATTTCATACCCTTCAAAATTGTCAAGCCCGGGGTAATACACATTGGCAATATCAGGATGATCAGACAGAAACTGCGCCACCACCATGGCATTTTTTGTCTGTTCATTCACTCTTAACACAAGAGTTTTCATACTTCTTTCCAAAAGATAGCAAATCCTGGAGTCAAGACTTGGACCCAATACTCTGGCAAGGCTCAAGATTTTCTCCATTTTTTCATGGGAACAGACAACCATGCCACAGCACAAATCAGAGTGTCCGCCAAGGTACTTGGTTCCGCTGTGGACAACAATATCTATCCCAAGTTCTAAAGGGGTTTGATTCACAGGAGTTGCAAACGTATTGTCTATTATAGTTGTAACCTGCTTTTCTCTTGCAAACTGAGCTATTTTTTCAATATCAACCACTGCCAGAAGCGGATTGGTGGGAGATTCAATAACGATCACCTTTGTTTTGGGTGTCACCCCTTTGATTACATTATCAGCACTGGTTTTTGTAAACGTGCAGCCAATGCCGAAATGGGAAAACCATTCCGTGGCAAAATGATGGGTTCCGCCGTAGAGGGCATCCAGCATGACAACGTGATCTCCGGCACCTGCATAGGCCAGGATTGAAGTTGACATGGCACCCATACCGGAACTGAACACCAAGCCTGCATCGGCATGCTCAAGGGAGGCAATCTTTTTTGCCACAGCATCCTGATTGGGCGTATTAAAATACCGAGGATAAAAGGTATCATCCTTGTTGATATAATCATAGGCCGAGGATGTATAAATCGGCGTATTCACTCCACCTGTTTTTGGATCCCTCAAGGTTCCTTTATGAATGGCAATGGTCTTGTTTTTCATTTTACCCCTTTAGCGTTTTCTCATTAAACATTTCCAGCATCGTACCTGATTCTTTTATCCTGTTTCTTATCCGGAAACAGAGACAGGATATCAGATTCCGTTGCCCTGCAGACCCCTCGCTCAGTTATAAATCCAGTGACCAGTCTTGCCGGCGTCACATCAAAGGCGTGATTGGCTGCATGGCTTGTCTCAGGAGGAACCAGCACTTTTTCAATCTTACCATTGCAAAGGCCCTGGACATATCTGATTTCGTCAGGATCTCTCTCTTCTATGGGAATATCGGCAATTCCGTCTGTAATATCCCAGTCAAAGGTGCTGGACGGCAACGCCACATAAAAGGGAATATTATTATCTTTCGCTGCCAGCGCTTTTAAATAAGTACCGATTTTATTCGCCACATCGCCGGCCCTGGTGGTTCTGTCGGTTCCCACAATGACAAGATCCACCCTGCCATGCTGCATGATATGTCCCCCGGCATTGTCCGTGATAATGGTATGGTTCACCCCATGTTTCCCCAGTTCCCAGGCCGTAAGGCGGGACCCCTGATTTAACGGTCTTGTCTCATCCACCCAGACATGGACATTGATGTTATTGTCAAACGCCGTATAGATGGGTGCGGTTGCCGTGCCATATTCAATACAGGCAAGCCAGCCGGCATTACAGTGGGTTAAAATATTGACCGGTTCACCCTTTTTCTTTTTACTGATGTCTTCAATAATGGGCAGGCCATATTCACCGATTTTCTGGCAATTGACTGCCTCTTCCTCTATAATTTTCAGCGCTTCCTCAAGAGCCGCTTTGATTCTGGCCTTATAATTATCCTGCGTTAATGCCGCAGACAAAACCCTGTCAACCCCCCAGAAAAGATTCATGGCCGTAGGTCTGGCATCCTTCAGCCGTTTGCATTCCGACACCAGATAGTCGTTATCTGCGCCCTTGTTCTTCTCCTGTACGAGGCTGATATATACTCCCAATGCCCCTGTTGCACCAATCAAAGGAGCGCCCCTGACAACCATCTCTTTTATGGCGTGAATCGTATCATCCACTGTCATTAAATTTTTAATACTCAATTTGTGGGGGAGAAACCGCTGGTCTATGACCTGAACTGTTTCAGATGCCTTGTCAAACCAGATCGGCCTCATATCTTTTCCTTCTCAATTAAGTCCTCATACGTCTGCCGTTTGCGGATGATCCTAAACTGATCGCCGTCTACCAGCACTTCGGCGCACAGGGGACGGGCATTGTAGTTGCTGGCCATGGTAAATCCATAAGCACCAACACTAAAGACCGCCAACAGGTCGCCCCGCTCAACCGCCGGCATTGCCCTGTTTTTTGCAAAATAGTCTGTGCCCTCGCAGATCGGACCGACCACATCGACCACTTCAGTATTATCCATTTCCAAACCATTGACCCGTTTTTCAGGAATGAAGTTTTCACCGACCCTGGTTGGCCAGATAAAGTGAAACGCCTCATACAAACACGGGCGAATCAGATCATTCATGCCCGCATCAACAATCACGAACGTTTTTGTACCGCCTGACTTTTTAAACACGGTGCGTGTCAGCATGACCCCTGCATTGGCAATAATACTTTTACCCGGTTCGAGAATCAACCCCAAGTTCGCAGCTTTCAGCAGCGGCACGATCCTCTCGGCATAATCGGCCGCAGAAGGCACCGTGGCCGTCTCGTAATCCGCCCCGTAGCCGCCGCCCAGATCAAGTTTATCAATCCGATACCCCTTGCTGCGCAAGTCCTCGACCAGCGGCAGAACTTTCTTGACATAATTGACATACGGATCGACCGTTTTGCCGCCGGAACCGAGATGTACATGGATCACTGACATCTCGACAACGCCGTTGTCGGCATATTTGTCATAAATTTTCAAGGTCCGTTCGATATCGATACCGAACTTGGTTTCCTTAACACCGGTAGTCGTATACTTGTGCGCATCATAATTGATGTCCGGGTTAACGCGCAGTGCGGATTTGGTCGTTTTGCCGTGTAGTTTACAAAGCGTGATAAGGTTCTCCAATTCTGCTTCGGATTCGATATTAAAACAGCCGATCCCCGCGTCCAGTGCTTCAATAATCTCGGTATCCGTCTTGCCCACGCCCGCAAAGACAATTTTGCTCATGTCTGCCCCAGCCTGTTGGGCACGGTACAGCTCACCACCGCTGACAATATCAAAGGCGCTGCCTGCGGCGGCCAGAATCTTGAGGATATGAATATTGCCGCACGCCTTGACTGAATAGCAAATCGTCGTGTCAATATCGGCATATGCGGTTTGAATTTTTCCCAAATGATCAAGAAACGTTGCCTTGCTGTAAATATACACGGGCGTGCCGACCTGACCTGCAATCGCCTCAACATCCACACCCTCGGCAAACAACCTCCCGTTCTTATAATTAAATGAGTCTATAACGGACCTCCTTTTTCCTGATATTTCAATTGAATTCTTTCAAGATCGTTTTCTTTATCATTACTGTTTTTGTTGTTTTAGCAGCCACTCATATGCGGTTATGACCTCAACCCATTTTGGTAACATATCAAAGGGTACCGCCATGTCCCCGGTTATCAATAAGCTTCTGCTATTTTTAATCCTCTTTCCGACTTTTTCCAATCCGTTTATTTCCCGGCGCAAATTATCCCGGTGTAATGTCTCTGTGACCTGAATAAGGAGCGGACTCTCAGTTTCAGGGGAAATTATAAAATCACATTCATAGCCATTTTTTAAAAAGAAAATTGCTTCTGTCGTATTGCGGATCCCGGTAAAAACAAGATTTTCAAGTAATTTGCCCCGGTCTTCTGAAAAAGTATACCGGATGGCAGAAGCAATTCCGTTATCATAGAGGTAAACCTTTTTATTGCTCATCTCTCTTTTCACTACTGCCGGATCATACTTCTCCACATATGTTACCATGTAGATAGAAAAAATTTGGTCCATAAGTCTGTAAATGGAGTCTTTACCAATTCTGATTCCTCTGGATTTCAAATCATTATAAAGTTTGTTGACAGAAAATTCTTTTGTAAATGACCCAATGAGGCGTTTAATAAGATATTTGAGGATTGATGCATCCCGAATCCCATATCTATCCATTAAATCTCGGTAGAGCATGACATTAAAATATTCCTGTAAAATGTTTGCTTTAAAACGCCTTTCTACGTCAACCAACTCGGGATATCCCCCCCAGGTAAGGTATTCATCAAAGCTGCGCTGAATTTTTGCCCGATTTTTTGTAGAATATATATCTTTGGAATCAATGCTTCTGAAAGATAAAAATTCCGGGAATGATAACGGCATAATTTCAAAAGAAAGGCTTCGACCCCTTAGCGAGGTGGCAATCTCCTTTGATAGCATTTTTGCATTTGAGCCGGTAAGAAAAATTTTCCTGGTTACCGTGTCATACAGGCGGCGAACATACTTTTCCCATTCCGGAATTTCCTGGATCTCATCAAAAAAGATATAGAGATCATCCAATTTCTGATCAGGATAAAGTTCAAGATAGGCATCAAGAATCTGGTCATAACCGGCATCAAAGTCAAGGCGTTCATCTTCAAAATTAAGATAAAAAATCTGTTCTCTTTTTATACCACCCTTTTCCAGGCTTTCAATGAGTTGAAAAAGATACCATGTTTTCCCGGCCCTGCGGGGGCCAATGATGGTAATAATCTTGCCCAGATCAAGGGGGACGTTTAAATTCCGGGGCTTAAACGGTGGCAGCGGTTTTAAATGAAAATCTTTGATAATTGTTTTCAGGGCTTGTTTCATAAGCATATATTCCTTGTTTAAAGGAAAATGTCAATAATTATTTATTTATTTCAAGGAAAATTTCATCTTGTCTTTTTGATTTCTATCTGTTCAATGGCTCTATCAAAACTACTATTAAGAAATCCTTAATAGTTGAACTCTCTTTAAGTTCACCTTCAGAGAAAATATTCTTTAGATGCATATTGATATTGGGAATACTGGTATGGAACAGTTCGGCCATTAATTTTTATGTCAGCCAGACTTTTTCATCGGACAATTTTACATCTATTTTGACAGTACCATCTTCTGCTTTATAGACTAAAAACTGTCCTTTTGAATTTCCTATTTCGTTTTTCATTCCATTAGTTCTCCAGAGTGGTTTTAAAATCCCTGTTCTGTGAAGGCTAACGGCATCTTTCTAATGCCACCCCAACTTGATATCACAAATTGTGATTTCAAGTTCATAAAGTCCTGCCAGATCTCTATCAAGCATGATCTTGGCTCCTCGGATATGGTAAATTTTAGTTGTTATTTATTCAATAATAAGATTACTTTCTGTCATAGTATCTCCTCAAAATCACGCAACTTCCAGTCTTAGTTTTTTCCCAAGTGCGTTCGCAAATTTTTCTAAGGTTGATAATTTAATATCTTCAGCATGATTTTCAATTCTTGAAATCGCAGATTTCTTTGTGTTTAAACGAGAGGCCAATTCTTCCTGTGTGATACCAGACTCTTCTCTTGCTTGCTTCAGCAATACACCGATTTTAAAATGTTCATATCCAGAATCAAAATTTTCTGCAAATGCCGGGTCCTTTTTTTTTCTTTTTTTGATATACTTTTGTAGATCACTCATAATTTCTTCCTCTTAAAATAATCCTTCATGCGTTTCTCAGCAATTTTAATTGCCGGTCTGGGAGTTTTTTGAGTCTTCTTCTGAAAAGCATGAGTTAATACAATAATTTCAGAACCATCAAAAAAACAAAGAATTCGAAACATATTTGATCCGAAATTAACCCTGACTTCCCAAAGATTATCTGTGTTAACCATTTTTTTAAAATATTTAGAAGGAACATTAATATGCTCTTCGACCATATTCAAAACCCAGATAACTTTTTTAGCCTGTTTTGCGGTTAAATCATCAAGAAACTCTTCAACCGGGCTTTTTCCAGACTGTGACCTATAAAAATTAATTTCTTTCATATTGCCTATATGTTAACATGCAAGTTAACTAAGTCAAGGAAAAAATTTGATCACTTCTTTCTTCTAACAGTTCGATTCTCTTTGTCTCGTATTCCCAAATCACATGTACCTGCCATCCCTTTTGAAATAACTCTTTTTGTACAATCTTATCCCGTTTAATATTCTGGTTGAATTTGATATAGCCTTTAAAGCTATTGAAAACAAACAATTGCCCGAGTGATTTGTATTGCTTTCCTTTTTGATTTCATCTACTAAACAAATAAGCATTCCATCTACCCAAACCATTAAAGGAGGTATCATGGACCATCAGATCAAATCTGCTATTCCCGATTTTCTTAATATTTTAGGCCTTATTGAAGAACCCATGGGAATGTTTTTTATAGACACAAAACCCGACAAAGGATACTCCCCAAACCCTATGGATCTGCCGACCCGGGAGAAGGAAGAAAAAAATGAAGTTAACTGGCAGGAGATATTTGGCCAGTTTTCCTGTGTCCTGGGAAAGATATGGCTTGCCAGAAAAAAAAAGACCGCTGCCTATTTCTCCTCAACACAGTTTGGATGTCCGGGGGGTGCTTTCTGGCTTGGATTCAACAAGCCTCAGGTTGAAACCATTATTCACTATGTATCCTCAGGAATCCCCGGTATGATGGAGGGTGAACATTATTGCGATTCCCCGGATCATTTGCGACAGATTTTTGAGTATGTTGATCCTGTGCCGGCTGCCAAAAAGTATTGTGTGTTTAAGCCTGTCAGCCAGTTTTCTGAAGAAGAAACCCCGGTACTTGTCTCTTTTTTCACACGCCCGGAATCTTTAAACGGGCTTCACCAGTTGGCTGCTTTTGTAACAAATGATCCTGAAGTTGTGGCATCTCCCTGGAGTGCTGCCTGCGGAAGTCTAGTTGTCTGGCCATTGCATTATCTTAAAAAAGGAAAAAACCGGGCTGTTGTGGGGGGATGGGACCCGTCAGCAAGAAAATTTTTTAAGACGGATGAGCTATCTTTTACTGTTCCTTTCGGCATGTTTATCCAGATGACAGACCGGTATAAAGACTCTTTTCTTACGACCAAAACCTGGGAAAATGTTCATAAAAAGATCAATAAAAGTAAAAAAGCCTGGAATGAAATATGATCGGTTCCCTCTATATTTAAAAAAGACTTCGGATAAAATCTCCTGTGGCAGCTACTCCTTTTTCTTCTACTATCCGGATAGTCTGGGAACCGATCACGGCAATATCTGCCTTGCCTTTTAGATAGTCGACATCCGCCTTTTCCTTTACGCCGAATCCCACGGCAAGGGGAAGGGTGGTGGCTTTTCTACATCTTGACAGATAGGCGGACAGGTCATCTGAAAACGCCGTCTGTTTTCCGGTGACCCCTTTTCTTGCCAGACAATAGACAAACCCGGAAGCAAAGGAAGACAGATACGCCAGGCGCTCATCACTGGTCTCAGGCGAAAAAATATAAATTGGGCTCAAGCTGTTTTTCTTCATGGCCCTGATGTAGTCCTCTCCCTCTTCCGGTGGCAGGTCAGGAACAATGGCCCCTTTTAAGTTTATTTGAACCATTTTGTCTGAAAACTCTTCCATCCCGTATTTATAAAGAATATTCGTGTAACTCATGAATAAAAAGGGAATAGGAAATTCTTTTGCTACTTTTCGGGCAAACTCAAAACATTTTTGAACGGTTGACCCTTTTTCAATAGCTTTCTGGTTTGCTTTTAAAATGACCGGCCCGTCCGCCATGGGTTCTGAAAACGGAATCTGCAATTCCATTAAATCCACACCCGCCTCAACCATCTGTTTTACGATTTCAAAAGACGCTTCAAAGGAAGGATACCCGATAACGATATGGGTCATCAAAAGAATCTCTTTTGTTTTCAACCGGTCTTTTATATAAGATTCAAGCATTGTATTCTTCAGCCTTTCCAATAATAAATTTTTTCCATTCAGGATCATCAATCGCATCTGCTATGGTAAAGATATCCTTATCCCCTCTGCCTGACTGGTTGATGATAATGACATCTTCCTTTGAAAGGGAGGACGCCTCCTTAAAGGCCTGGGCAAATGCATGAGAGGATTCAAGGGCAGGGATAATGCCTTCCTTTCGCAGGGTCAATTTCAAGGCATCCACCACCTCGGTATCAGTGGCACTCTCAAACCTTGCCTTTCCCTGATCCTGCATATGGGAAAGGATGGGAGACACCCCGACATAATCCAGGCCTGCTGAAATCGAATGGGTTTCTTTCATCTGACCGTCATCATTCTGAAGAAAATAGGTTTTATATCCTTGGGCAATGCCGGTGCTGGCATCCTTTGAACACAGCCTTGACGCATGCATACCGGAATTCAATCCTCTGCCGCCGGCCTCAACCCCCACCAGCTCTACCGGATCATCAAAAAACCCTGAAAAAATCCCCAGCGCATTAGATCCCCCGCCCACACAGGCATATACCCTTTTGGGAAGTTTGCCTTCCACATCAAGAATCTGCTGTCTTGCTTCCTTTCCAATAATGGATTGAAAATAAGAGACCATTTCCGGAAACGGATGCGGCCCACAGGCGGTTCCCAGGACATAATGGGTGGTGTCCATATTTGTTACCCAGTCCCTGAATGCTTCGTTAATGGCATCCTTTAAAATCCTTGTGCCATCTTTTACCGGGACAACGGTGGCGCCCAACTGTTCCATCCAGAAGACATTGGGACGCTGTCGATGCACATCCACTTCTCCCATATAAATGGTACAGTCAAACCCGAATTTTGCCGCCATGGTAGCGGTTGCCACCCCATGCTGACCGGCTCCGGTTTCCGCAATCACCCGTTTTTTCCCCATCCGTTTGACCAACATCCCCTGGCCCATGACATTATTGGCCTTATGGGCACCGGTATGATTGAGATCTTCCCGCTTGATATATATTTTTGCCCCCCCGAATTTACGGGTAAGATTGCCGGCAAATGTCAAGGGTGTGGGTCTACAGGAATACGAAGACATCAAGGCTTCATACTCCTTCCAAAAGGATGGATCATTTTTTATTTTTTCAAACTCACCTTCTAATTCATCAAATGTGGCAACCAGAATCTCCGGCAGAAACGCCCCACCATGGTTACCATAATATCCCCTGTTTTTCATATGATTTACTCCTGACTAATGGTCTGGGAAAATGCAAATTGATCTGTCCTGCAGTACAACCTGGAAAAAATAGCGCCTTTGGCTCTTGGAAAATCAAGAATCCTTTCCACTTCGAGGATGGGGTCCGCAGGTTTCAGTTTCAATAATTTTGCCTTGCTTTCGGACAAAAAAGATAGTTTAAATGTTTGCCGGCCGGTTTCAGGTTTCAGATAATATTGCTCCGACACCACTCGGGAAAGCGATCTGTTTTCAAGATCAATTTTATCCAGACCCAGGAACAACTCTGGATGAAGATAAAACTCCTCTAATAAAACCGGCTCTTTCTCGACAATCGTTAATCGCAACAAGAAAAATGCCTTTTCCCCATTAAACGGGTTGTTTCTGTCATCACTGATTTCCCTGAGAGTTACAGGTTCAATACTTTTTGATGTTGTTTCAATCCCTTTTGTTAAAAACGCCTGGGATGTGCCGGCAAGGGAAAAAAGATCCATTTGCTGATCCTGATGTTTTACAAAGGTTCCGGAGCCTCTTTTTCGCTCCACAAGTCCTTTTCTGACAAGGATATCCATAGCCTGCCGGACCGTTGGGCGACCGATGCTGTATTGTTTTGCAATGACTGTTTCAGAGGGGATTACATCACCTGGTTTGTGTGTACCGGACCTGATCTGTTCTATAAGGATATCCCCCAGTTGATGGTATAAGGGGATGGGTGATTGCGGGTTGAGCATTATTAACCTCAAAATAATCATTAAAAGATAAGGTTAAAAATAAACAACACTTGTCAAGTTGTCAAGACATTTTGACAAGTGTTATATTTTTCTGTACTCTTCTCAAGAAAAACTGATTTTTTAATCCACCAGAACCTTTTCAAGCTGTTTAAGCAAAAACTCCATTTCTTTTTCATTAATAATAAGGGGGGGAGAAATCCTTATGGTATGACCGTGACTGTCATTGACGATCACCCCAAGCTTTAATAGTTTCCGACAAAAATCCATGGCATTGCCTTTTTTGACTTCGATGCCAATAAAAAGCCCTTTCCCGCGGACTTCTTTAATATGAGGGGATCTTTTTGCAATCTTTTCAATTTTTTCTTTCAGCAATTTCCCTTTTTTGGCTGCCTGTTCCGCCAGTTTTTCTTCTTCAAATACCTTTAAAGCAGCAATGCCCGCTACACAGGCAAGGGGATATCCACCAAAAGTGGATCCTTCTGAGCCTTTGGAAAAAACCATATCCATAATCTTTGCATTGGTGATAAACACCGACAAAGGGATAAGACCGCCTGAAAGCGCTTTCCCAAGAATCACGCCATCGGGAACAATATTTTCATGTTCAAAACAGAATTTTTTTCCTGTTCTTCCCATTCCCACCTGAATTTCATCACATACCAGCAAAAGATCGTGGTCATCCGAAAGCTTTCGAAGAGCTTTGAGAAACCCGACCGGGGGCACATTCATTCCCCCTTCTCCCTGTAGGGGTTCCACAAGGATGCCGCAGGTATTTTTAGTGATGGCCTTTTTTACCTGTTCAAGATTACCGAATTCAACCGATACAAATCCGGGCGTTAAAGGACCAAATCCTTGTTTGTATTTTTTATTGAATGAAAAAGAGACAGCGGTAATGGTTCTGCCATGAAAATTATTATTAAAAACAATAATTTCCTGGTTTCCATCTATAATCCCCTTATGTTTAAACCCAAAATACCGCATCGTTTTTATAGCTGTTTCAACGGATTCCACCCCCCCGTTTTTGGGAAGCGCTTTATTGCCGCAATTCCCAAACCGTGGGGCCATCTGGGGAGCAAACTTTGCAACCTCGGAAAGAAAGATTCCCAACGGATCTGTGAACACGACATTGGACAAGACAGAGGCATAATCACCCATCAGGGCATCCATGACCGCATGGGTAATGACGGGATGGTGGTGACCTGGATTTGCTGCCGAATATGCTGCCAGACAATCTAAGTATTTATTGCCTTTTTCATCTGTCAGCCAGCATCCTTTTGCATGCCTGACAACAAGATTAATCCTGTTATAATGATGGGCCCCATAATCTTCTTCCAGAGTGAAAATGGTGTTATCATTCTCATTGGAAAATCCACTGATATAATGGCTTTTTCTCATTGCAGTCATCTTACACCTCCCCTAATTATCCTCTTTTATAATGTTGTAAATTCTTTTTTCTTCTTCAGTCAATTCCTGATGTCGGTCCAGTATTTTTTCTAAAAAACAATGATAGAAATCATGGCGAAGACTGTCGCGGTTGGCCACGATAAACCATTGATTCCTTGTCCAGTTAATGGGCGAAATATCCTCGTTATCCGTTTCAAATATCCCGACAAGCGCTTCTTTTTTATCGATAATCACTTCTATGGAACGTCCGCCAATGATCTGCTGCAATTGTTCATGATTCGGATGCAGAATCTGAATGTCAAATTTTTTTTCGATCTTTCCCATGGCAATATAGCGGATATTAACCCCTCTTTTATCAGCTTTTATTAAAGCATCGCCCAAATATCTGTCAGCTTCAGGAAACAACCTGACATAAATTTCCTCTTTTGCCTCTTTAATCATTTCCAAGGCTTTTTCCATGACATTCTCATATCCTGTGATGGTCCAGACAAATTCAAAATTATTTTTCTGTGAGGCAAGTGTAATCTGATCTTCAAAAGATTCTATATTGCTGTCAAAGCTTCTTTTCAGCCTTCTGACAAGCTCATCCGAGGGCAATGGCGCATACTGACCGGAATTGACTTCAATCACATACCCTTTGGAAATCAGGTTTCGCAGCACATCATAAATTCTTGATCGGGCAATCCCTGAAATTTTACTCAACTGGGAACCGTTCACCGGATGACTGCCCACAAGCGCCATATAACAGGCCGCCTCATATTGCGAGAAACCAAGTCCTTTTAAATTTGAATACGTATCCATATCTTTTCTCCAAAATGTTGCTACTTCAATAGCAACATAAACTTGAATCTAAAAATTGTCAATATTTAAAAAATATCTCTTTGACACCGGGTTTTGAATCAGGTAAATATTTAAAAACAACAAACATCTTTAAATTTATCCAAAAACAGGAGAAAACAAATGGCGGGTCTTAACAAAGTAATGCTGATTGGAAGATTGGGAAGAGATCCTGAAATCAGGTATTCCCAACAGGGTTTGGCAGTGGTGAATTTCTCCATTGCAACCAGTGAACAATGGACAGACAAAAACACAGGCGACCGGCAGGAAAGAACGGAATGGCATAATATTGTAGTATTTGGCAAGCAGGCAGAGACGTGCGAAAGATACCTGTCAAAGGGCAGCCAGATTTATATTGAGGGGCGGCTGCAAACCAGCAATTATGAAAAAGAAGGCCAAACGCATTATATGACAAAAATTGTAGTATCTAACTTCCAGTTCCTTGGCGGAAAACAGGATAGTCAAGGAGGCGGGGGTAACCAGCAAGCCGATTCCGGATCCAACAATCCTTCTCAGAATCAGACAAGCCCGGGCATGACAGGTGGTCCAGAACCGATCCCGGATGATGATATTCCGTTTTAATATCGTTAAAAAATAAAAAGCCTCATTAGGGAACTCCCCCAATAAGGCTTTTTATTAAAAATTATCCCGGTTAGCTAATCGATAGCTGTTCTTCCATGGAAATATCATGTTTCATTTCCTGGAACGTTTTTTTGATGACCTTTTTAGAATGTTCATCAAGATGACTTGCGACACAAACTTTTTTTAATTTTTCAACATTATTTTCCAACTCTTGCATTTCTGATTGGGATAAATCAGAAATGCAACTATTATAAGTTTTTTGACTTTTTCTTTTTGCTTTCAAATCCTGGTGCCTTCTCAGTGCTCTATCTTTCATAGTGCCGGCTCCTTTATAATAGTTTAAAAAAAATTTTAAAACGTGACATTCTTTCCCTAAAAAGAGAATAAACACTTAAAAAGAGCTTGGCAAGCCTAAAATTATTTTCGCGGGTGCTCTTTTCTCCATTGCCGTGGACTTTTGTAACGGGCCCCCTGTATCCACATCCCTTTTCGGGCTTTCCTGGCGCTTGCTTCTTCTTTTAAATAAAGACGCGAATCAAGTTTTCCAGGTCGTTTACCCTTGTAAACCTCTGCCAGGCCTGCTTTTATCATTTCAATATTAATATTTTTACCATTAACAAAAACTTCTGCCAACTGTCTGTTATACATACCGGTACCATAACTTTTAATCGCAACTTTCCGGTTCTTCACCAAACTTTCTAAATATTGTTTTGCTTTGTGGGCAAAGGGCTGACTTTTTTGACCCTTATATCCAATTTCCGGAGAATCCATTCCCACAAACCGTATTTTAAATGTTAACTCACCTTTTTTAACTTTTATCGTGTCGCCATCAAATATTTTTAAGACTTTAAATTGTTGTTTTGGAAAAACAACATCGCTTTCCTTAAATTCTTCAACCGTTTCATTCAAAGGCGGCGCAATATTGGTAAAATGCTTGATCCCGTTTTCATCGGTCCAGAAATAAATATTTCCATAAAGAAAAAGGCTGAAAAAAAGAATAAAAAAAACATGTGTGAACGATTTTACCATAAGATTAAGGTTAACATATTTTTTTTACCAGGACAAAGCCGGACCATTTTTTCTCATCCTGCTGCCAGACAAGCTTAAATCCTTTTTCTGAGTAAACAGCGACAAGCTGATCCTTTTCCCATTCCCTCACACCGGACAGGATAGCAATGCCATTGCTTTTTAAGCTGTTAAAAATTATATCAGACAAGGCGGTCAAAGTGGGGACTCTTAAATTGGCAGAAATGATTGAAAACCTGTCTCTGCTTTCTTTCATATAATCTTCAATCACTTTGATTCTTTTCGTAAGATGGTTCAGCGCCACATTTTTTTTGGCCTCATTAATGGAAACCGGATCGATTTCATAGGCGTGGCAGGAGGTAAGCCCTGCCAGGCACATGGCCATGGCAAGCACACCGGAACCGGTTCCAATGTCCGCGCCTGCCACATTTATTTTGGAATCCATCATCTGTCTTTCGAAAAAACAAACATCAATGGCCTGAAGGCATAGCTGTGTTGTAGGATGATGACCGGAACCAAAAGAAATGCCCTGGTCAATCATCACCTCGATTTTATGGGGATCAATACTATTTTGATTTGATCGCCTTTGAAATCCCGGTGGCGTGAGAATAAAATGCTTTGTAATAGAGACGGGCTTTAAAAAACTTTTTTCCACATAGGTGGCGCCGTAAAGATAATGATAGGACAGCTCCTGGGTATCAATGAGCTGTTGTAATATTTTTTTAGCCTCAAAAAAAGAAACTGAAAACCGGGACTTTATTTTTTTGATATACGCCTGGGCTGTCAGTTTAACATCGGATCGGAAAAGGATATTTAAAACATCTTCTTTGTCTATTTTCATACCCATTTTCATATCCCTTTTTATATCAGGGGGAATCATGACCTTCTTTTTTTAAGAGCTCCGCATAAAAGCAGGCAAACTCAAACATCCCTCTGATCTTTTCGTCATCATTGATGATCCCCAGACACATTTCAAAGGCTCCCTGGGAAAAGGAATTGGAGTATTCATCATGATCGATCCGGGAAAGGAACTCCCTGATTAACATCTGGGAGGTTCGCTTGGTTTTATCTTTCCTGATGTCTATGGGATCTTTAGGTTCCTGGAACGGGTCCCAGTCTTCATACCCTTTTTTGAGGATCTGTTTCTGGCCTCTTTTGCCCATGGTGTCAAAAATTAGTTTTTTCCTCTCTTCAATCTGTTCAGGGGTAAGCTTATTCATCTTTTCTGACTCCAAGATATTCTTCGTTAAAATCTGTAACCATGGCCATTGAGACAGGAATCAACATTTCATGCATTTTAATATTATTGGATTTTATGTCTTTCACCAATTGAGCGGAAAGGAGCTGGAGCTGGGTATAAATTTTATCCATATTCAATGTCGGGTAGGCCACTCCCTGTGTAAAATTAGTCCGGCCGCAGATATGACTGACACCGGCTGTGGATGTGGGGATACCATAGACCCTGCAGGTAATCGGCCGGTGCTCATACATGCTGCAGAGATTGTCCTCGCCAAGAAGGGGGCATCTGACCCTCTCCTGAGACATTTCACCTACAATCTCCAGTTCGTCTGCACCGTTTTTAATTTTTTTATAAGCGTCGCGTTTCATCTTCGCAAGAACCCTGTCTGTTTTGCCGGCAATTTCAATGAGATCGTTTTTATCTTTACCCGTAAACGTTTTTAAAAATCTATCTTTTAAATAAAGTGCTTCTATGAATGTCAGATCAAAAATCGCATAACAGCAGTCACTGCATTTTTCCCGGCAGAACACTTCTTTGGGAAATTCTTTTTTTACACGGGCAAACACTGCATCCACTATCTGGACCACTGCTTCATACTTAACAAAATGTTCTTTTAAATTTAATGCCATTGGATTTGTCCTTTATTTACCAATACAAAAATTATCAAAAATACGATCTAATATATCTAAAGAGGCTGTTTCTCCTGTAATCGTTCCCAGAGAATCAATACTATTTTTAATATCGATTGCCAATATGTCTTCTTCCAGAGTTTGTGCGAACCCTGTTTTTACAGATATCAGGCTCTCAACCGTCTGTTCAAGGGCTTTTTTATGTCGCAAATTTGGAATAACGGATAATTTTTCCATATCCAGATCAGCGACACAGGTCGCTACTATTTTTTCCCTTAATTCTTTGATCCCTTTGTTCAAAAGGGCTGAAATTTCAACTTTTGGAATATACTGATATTTTTCCGAAAGCTCTGGCAGATGTCTGTTACCCAGATCAATTTTATTAATCACAAAAATAACTTTCTTGCCTGTCTGATTTTCCAGGGGCACAACTTTTTCAAATTCCTTATCGGTAAAATGAGTTCCCGGCTCTTTCATGAACAACACAAGGTCGGCTGCGGCAATGTGGTCTTTGGCCTTTTCAATACCGATGATTTCTACCAGATTATCGCTCTGATGAATACCTGCTGTATCGATAATCACAAACGGAATGCCGTCAATATTCAATCCCTCTTCAATGGGATCCCTTGTGGTTCCGGGAATAGCGGTTACAATAGCGCGATCCTGCTCAAGCAGCCGGTTCATCAGGCTTGATTTTCCCACATTGGGAGCACCGCAAATGGTAATCCTGATGCCGTTCTTTAAAAAACAGACATCCTCATGCTGCTTGATAAGCTCCCGGCATTTTTCAAGCACATCGTCAATCAGTCCTCTCTCTTTTTGGGACGGTTCAAATGGTTCAACATCATCCGGGAAATCAATATTCACTTCAAGCAGGGATAAAAAATGAATCAGTTTTTCTCTTAACTCCCGGATCTGATTTTTTAATACACCAAGATTTTGAGACGCTGCAAATTTCAATGCACTTGCAGATTTTGCAGTGATGATATCTGCAACGGCTTCCGCCTGGGTCAGATCAATTCTCTGGTTTAAGAAAGCTCTTTTGGTAAACTCTCCGGGTTCAGAAAGCCTTGCTCCATGTGAAAGTATTTCATCCAGAATAATTCTTAATACAATGGTTCCGGAATGGGCCTGAATTTCCACAACATCCTCTGCCGTATAAGAGGACGGCCCCTTCATGGGAATCAGTAAAACCTCGTCTATGATATCCTTGTTTCCGGGATCAAAAATATATCCGTGATAGACCTTATGAGATTCTAAATTTGCCCCCCCCTCGGGCCTTATTTTTCTTTTTGAAAAAAGCGTTGATGCAATATCAAAGGCGTTGGGGCCCGATATCCGTATGACACCAATACCGCCGCTTCCATAGGGAGTTGCTATTGCGGCAATTGTATCCTTCATGGTATTTTATCTTCTAGACCGTCTTTTCCCCCTAAAAGCATTTTTCTTTTTGGGAAAGATCACAAGTCTTCTGTAATACCCGTCGCCCATACTCTGGGTTCGGACATTTTGGTCATCTTTTAATGCCAGATGTACGATACGCCTGTCCTGTGCGCTCATCTGGTTAATGGTCGCAGGACGTCCTGTCTTTTTGGCCTTATCCGCCATTTTATATGCCAGGTGTTTCAGATTGGCTTTACGGGTTTCCATGTATCCTTCAATATCCACCTTGACCCTGACCCTGGCGTCACTCTTCCTGTTGATAATTTTATCGGTCAAAAACTGCATGGCATCAAGGGTCTGACCCTTTCTGCCAATCAGGATACCGGCATTCCCGCCTTCAATGCTTAACGTCAGCCTGTCAGCTTCTGTGCCGGCACTTACTTTGGCATCATCCGTAATCAGGTCTGACATTCTCTGTAATGCGTCAATACCAAGAGAAATGGAGTCTTCAGACACATCAACCGGATCGGGTGTTTCAAAGGACTTGGATTCCTCTTTTTTGGGTTCTTCCTTTTTGAATGGTTCAAGTCTTGTCTCTTCACCAAAAGCCTCATCCACAATGGACTTGATCCCCTCCATTTCTGTTTCTGATGCTACACCATTATCTGGAAGAACCACTTTGATTCTGGCATCTTTTCTGCCAACAATTCCAAAAATACCTGAAGCACCCTCCGAAATTATTTTATATTTTAATTCATCTTTTGAAAGCATTAATGCCGTACAGGCATTTTTTATAGCGATATCTACATCTTTTCCGCTGAATTCCTGAATTTGTGTCATATTACCTCCTGCTTACGAAAATTTCTTTTGAATATAATACTGTTGCCCCATGGATATGATATTATTCACAAACATATACAAAACCAGTCCTGCCGGAAAATTGATGAATAATACCGTCATAAATATCGGCATTAACATCATCATTTTGGCCTGCATGGGATCTCCTGCAGTCGGTGTCATTTTCTGCTGCAACAAAAAGGATGCTCCCATTAAAAGTGTCAACATGGGGATACCATAGGGTGCCTGCATCATTGGAATTGCAAAATTAAACTCAAACAACCTGTCCGGGGCAGATAAATCGGATATCCATCCGACAAATGGTGCATGCCGCAACTCAATGGCCTGGTAAAGCATCCTGTAAAGTGCAAAGAAAATAGGCATTTGAACCAGCAAAGGCAAACATCCACTGGCCGGATTTACTTTATATGTTTTATAAAGCGCCATGGTTTCCTGATTCATTTTCTGTTTATCACCTTTAAATTTCTCCCGGATTTCCATCATCAAAGGCTGAACTTTTTTCATCTTATTCATGGATTTGTAACTTTTTGTGCCCAGGGGCCAGAAGACGAGTTTGATTAAAATCGTCAAAAGAATAATGGCCACACCATAATTGGGAATCACACTGTGGATAGCATTCATGGTAATCAGAAGCGGTTTGGCGATGATATTAAAAAAACCGAAATTGATGGCGTTTTTAAGGCTGTTGTCATATTGACCAAATACCTTTAGACTTTTGGGGCCCATATAGAGGGTAAAGGCATAATCCCCCTGTTTACCAGGGTCCAGTCGATCCATCTTCTGAATATAACTACTGGTAACGATATCATTGGCAAAGGAAAGTTTTAATTTCGTATCAGCGGGATTTACATCCTCTGTTTTTTGGGGCATAACGGCTGTCAAAAAATATTGTTCTGTAAATCCTACCCAATCAATTTTCCCAAAATAGGTATCCTGGTCTTCAATTTTCTTGGGCTTAATGGCTGTATACTTATTATCAATGGATGCCATCGGGCCAACAAATGCAAATCTAGATTTTTTTTTCACTGCATCATCGTAAAAACCAGGTGTTGAAATCACAAGAGAATCATTTAAGGGTATGGCAGAACCATTTTGGAAAATAATATCACAGTCAATCAGGTATGAATCCGCTTTAAAGGTAAAAATTTTTTTCACCACAATTCCACTGGGAGCCTCAAAAATAAATTCAATCGTTTTCTCACCCTCAAAAAAAGAGATCTCTTTAACGTCAAGCTGTGCTGTGTAAACCGCATCTTTCAACTCTGGAATAGACTGCCCTTCAAGGTCAAGCAACAGGGTTCCGGATATAAGCTCCTCCGGCACCAATTGTTTTAAAGGAGAGCTTTTTTTATTTGTTTCTTTATATTTTTTGAGTTCAAATCCTTTAACAGCAGCACCATATTCAGAAATAGCAATATTATACAGAGGGGTTGATACGGATATGGTTCGATAATCTTTTCTCCGAGATATATCCGGTTGAGGCAGGGCATGTGTTTCAGTTTTATTGTGATCCGGTTTATAGTCAGAAACATTGGGACTGTTTTCCTGAACCTTTGACTGATCTGCGCTCTGTTCTTGAACCTGCACGGGTTGATTACTAGGCTCCGGGGGCTTTACAAAGAATGTCTGATATCCTACAAGAACTACCACGGAAAGCACGACGGCTAATAATAATCGTTTTTGTTCATCCATTTTCTCTCCTAAACCTGAAATAATTTGTAACGGCACTTCATTTTAACTAGAAAAAGGAAAACAGTCCGGCATATGGATAAATTATGGGACCGGATCAAACCCTCCGGCATGGAATGGATGACACCGCAGAACTCTTTTTACGGCAAGAGTTGTGCCTTTAAGGCAACCGTATTTTTCAAGGGCCTCAATGGCATATGCCGAACAGGTCGGATAATACCGACAATTCCGTCCTGTTAGAGGTGAAATAACATATTGATAAAATTTAATAAGGATTAATAATAGTTTCTTCATTATTTATGCTAATGCTATTTTTGAAAAAAGGTTGTCAAGCTTTTTAATAATCTGCTTGTTAGATAGCGATGTCAGACCCTTCCTGCCAATGATGTTTATATCCTCCGGCCCTGAAATATTCTGTTTATTATGTCTGAAATATTCTCTAATAATTCTTTTTATCCTGTTACGCGCTACTGCATTTCCTACTTTTTTTGATATTGTAATGCCAATTCGATTGTTTTGAGCTGTTTCTTTAAGCACAATTGCTATAAAGCAGTCTGTATATACTCTTGTTCCTTGTTTCGAAAGTGTTAAAAATTGGGCTCTCTTCAGGAGCCTTACCTTTTTTGGCAAACAAAAATTTTTCAATAAATCCCTTTATTAAACGCTAAGTTTTTTTCTTCCTTTTGCTCTTCTGGCGTTAATGACGCGTCTTCCGCCGGGTGTGGACATTCTTTTGAGAAATCCATGTTTTCTGGTTCTTTTCCGGTTGCTTGGTTGAAATGTTCGTTTCATAAATCTTTCAATCCTTCACTTAAGTATGCTTTATTTTAACCATAATACTACAAACCACAATAAACACAGAACATTAGCCCTTTTTTTAAAAATTGTCAAATAAAAAAATGTCCTGCCCGGTGTTCATTGAGACCCTGTGAGTCTGTCCTTTGCCGGTAAAAGAGTTTCGGATCTGATAACAATGATAAGAGTTGTTGAGGCTTTAGAAATGGATCAAATTTGTATATCGTCGTTACTTATGCAGAATTAATTTATGGTGTTGAACATTCATCCTCTAAAAAAATAAACAGATCAATAGTGGATGATTTTGTTAAGCACTTAAATATTATCCCCTGGGACAAAGACGCAGCGGAACACTATGGAAATATCAGGGCATCATTACAAGCGAATGGCAATGTCATAGGTGCTATGGATATGATGATTGCAGCCCATGCCAGGAGTAAAAAAACAACTCTTGTTACAGCATGAAATGAAAAATGTTGCCTATGTGACCTTTGATGATCCCTTAAATCGTGATTTTGCCCTACAGGATGCCAATGGATTTCTGGACCAGTTTAATGGAAAAACTGTGATCCTTGATGAAATACAATATGTTCCTGAAATTCTGCAATATATAAAGATAAGAATAGACAAAAATAGAAATCCCGGCGTCTGGATCATGACCGGTTCCCAGCAATTTCACCTGATGAAGAATATCAGCGAAACGCTTGCCGGCAGAATTGCTATTCTTGAACTTCCGCCATTTTGTTTGAACGAGGGCAAGGGTCGGGCAAGGCAACTTGAAGATATTTTATGGACAGGGCTTTTTCCTGAACCGGCAGCCGGCAGCCTTGGCCGCGCTCAGGGGAAGTATGGGAGGGGCACTCTTTGAGGGGTTGATTATAAGCGAAGTCTGGAAGACTTTTTTTAATTGCGGGAAAAGACCTGCCGCCTTTTTCTGGAGATCCCAGGGCGGGCTTGAAGTTGACCTGATTATTCAGGCAAAGGGAAAACTGTGGCCCATAGAAATCAAGCTGACTTCAACCCCTTCGCTCAGCCCTGGTCATTTTTTCCTAGAAAACTCTCTTTTATCTTAACCGAATCAACCATATATGGAACGGATGACCGATTCTGCCATTTTGACAAATTTTTGGAAATGTCTATACGGTGTGAGGAAATTTCAAAAGAACTGGATGAGATAGAGACTGACTT